>Ga0208884_100019_pt1 | contig 245349 bp, 195 predicted proteins | sample LakWasMet68_HOW9_2_FD_183898 | JGI IMG/M metagenome (GOLD analysis project Ga0208884, IMG submission 183898) | Freshwater sediment methanotrophic microbial communities from Lake Washington under simulated oxygen tension - Sediment Metagenome... | ecosystem: Environmental > Aquatic > Freshwater... | reverse complement strand
CGTCGGCGACCGCCCTGTTGGGCGCACCGGGCCAAGGCAACTATGCGGCGGCGAACGCGTTCCAGGACGCCTTGGCGCATCAGCGAAGGCTGCAAGGGCTGGCGGCCCTGAGCATCAACTGGGGGCCTTGGGGCGAAGTCGGGATGTTGAAAGGCTTGCAAGATCAGGATCAGCAGCGAGTATTGAAATTAGGCTGGCAGCAGATTAAACCGCAACAAGGCTTGGCGACTTTGGAAATGTTAATGGCCGAAGCGGTTACGCAAGCCGGCGTGTTGGACCTGGACTGGTCGAAGTATTGGCAGCAGTCGTTAACCGCGATTACGCCCGCCTTTTTGTCGGGCTTGAAAGAGCAAACTGCCGTGCCGATAGCAACTCCCAAGTCTCTTGGTTTTATCGACCGGCTGGACGACTTGAGCTTGGCGGAGCGTAAGGCTGAGTTGCAACGTTTCCTGCATGACAAAGTGGCGTCGGTATTGGGTTTAACCGCCGCTATCGAGCAGCGTCGGCGCCTGTTCGATTTGGGCCTGGATTCGTTGATGTCGGTGGAGTTGAGAAACCGTCTGGAAGCCGATCTGAAAAAACCGTTGTCTTCTACGCTGGTATTCGATTATCCGACTTTGGAAGATATGCAGGCTTATATAATAAAAGATATTTTGCCCGAATGGTTTATCGAACAGACGATCCAAGCTCCGGTTGAGGACGCGTTCGAAGGCGATATCGCCGATCTTTTAGCCCGAGAGCTGGCGGAATTAAGCGAAAACAGGGAATAAATTTAAAGTTATGACCGATAAAACCACGCAGTTAATGCAAAACGCTTTGCGCGAGATCCAAAACCTGCGCGCAAAAGTCAGTGACCTAGAGAAACAAAACAAAGAACCGATTGCGGTAATCGGCATGGGCTGCCATTTTCCGGGCGGTGCCGAGAATCCGGAAAAATTTTGGCAACTGCTGGTCGACGGTGTCGATGCGGTGACCGAAGTACCTGCGCAGCGTTGGCCTATCGATTCGTATTACGATGCGAACCCGGATGCGCCGGGCAAGATGCATACCCGGTACGGCGGCTTTTTGAAAGCGCGTATCGATGAATTCGACCCGCAGTTTTTCGGCATGACGCCGCGCGAAGCTTTGAGCCTCGATCCTCAGCAGCGTTTATTGATGGAAACGACTTGGCAGGCTTTGGAAAACGCCAATATTGCGCCGGATAGCCTGTTTAAAACCAAAACCGGCGTTTATATCGGCATGGCGGCTGGTGATTATGCGCATAAGGTGCTGAATGCCGATGCCCGTTATCTTGATGCGTATTACGAAACCGGCAACGCGTTAAGTGTTGCGGCCGGGCGCTTGTCGTATTTATTAGGACTGACCGGCCCCGGCATGGTGGTCGATACCGCTTGCTCGTCGTCGCTGGTCGCGTTGCACTTGGCTTGTCAGGCTTTGAGGTCGGGCGAATGCGAACGGGCGATAGTCGGCGGCGTCAATGTGATGGTCACGCCTGCGAACAGCATCGCTTTTTCAACCGCGCATATGTTATCGGCGGACGGCCGCTGCAAAACCTTTGCCGCGAGCGCCGACGGTTACGGACGCGGAGAAGGCTGCGGCATCGTGATTTTAAAACGTTTGCAAACGGCTATTGACGATAAGGATCATATCCTTGCAGTAGTTCGCGGCAGCGCCGTCAACCAGGACGGCGCCAGCGGCGGCTTGACGGTACCCAATGGCGTTTCGCAACAGGCGGTCATCAAGCAGGCTTTGGCGAATGCAGGCGTCAAGCCTGGACAGGTGTCTTATATCGAAGCCCACGGTACCGGTACGCGTTTGGGCGATCCGATTGAAATCAATTCTCTGGCGGAAGTTTTCGGCAGAGGCGAAGCCCGGCAGTCGCCGTTATGGGTTGGATCGGTGAAAACCAATTTCGGGCATTTGGAAGCGGCGGCCGGTATCGCCGGTTTCATCAAGACCGTGCTAGCCCTGCAACATTGCCATTTGCCCAAGCATCTGCATTTCGATAGCCCCAGCCCGCAGATTGATTGGCAGCGCATGCCGGTCCAAGTTACTGCGCAAAGTGCGGATTGGCAGGATCAAGCCGGTAGCCGCATTGCCGGTATCAGTTCTTTTGGCTTCAGCGGCACCAATGCGCATGTGATTGTCGAACAGTATTTAACAATCGACACACCTGCCGAAGAGACTGATAACGCTCCACACTTGCTGCTGCTGTCGGCCAAAACCGACGCCGCATTAGCGAATCTGGCGGCGGATTACCGTTTGTTTTTACAATCGGAGCCGCGATTAGCCGATGTCGCGGTTGCATCAGCGATAGGCAGAAATCACGAGGTAAAACGTTTGGCGGTTGTCGGTGAGACGGACGAACAATTGCAACAGGCTTTGGCCGGTTATTCGGTAACGGACGTTTCTAATACTGAGGTGGTGTTTTTATTTACCGGCCAGGGCGCTCAATATGTCGGCATGGGACGTGAGCTGTATGAATCGCAAGCGGTTTTTGCCGAAGCGTTGGACCGATGCGATGGCTATTGCCGCGAACATCTGCAATTTTCCTTGCTGGATTTGCTGTATCCGAACGAGGCCGCTCAGGCTGACTCCGGCCGGATTAATCAAACCGCCTACACGCAACCGGCGCTGTTCGCTATTGAATACGCCTTGGCGCAACTGTGGCTGTCTTGGGGCGTTCAACCCGGCGCAGTTGCAGGCCACAGCATCGGCGAGTATGTCGCGGCCTGTGTTGCCGGCGTATTTTCCTGGCAAGACGGCTTGAAATTGGCGACCGCGCGCGGCCGTTTGATGCAGAGCCTGCCTGAAAACGGCGCGATGGCGGCGGTGTTCTGTCCGGCCGACCGGTTGCAGCCAATATTGGTCAATACGCCGGATGTGGTGATTGCGGCTTATAACGCGCCGTCTCTACAAGTCATATCCGGGCTTAAAGAAGCAGTGGCAGCGGTTTGTACGCAGCTGCAAGAGCAGGGCGTTAACTGCCAGTTCCTGCAAGTGTCCCATGCCTTCCATTCGATGCTGATGGAGCCGATATTGGCCGAGTTTGAGCAGATCGCCGCGCAAGTCGTGTATCAAAAACCGGCTATTCCGTTGTATTCCAACCTGGACGGCCAACAACTCCTGCATATCGATGCATTGCACTGGCGTCGACACTTGCGCGAAGCGGTGCATTACCGGCAAACCGCCGAAAATCTGTTAGCCCAAGGTTACCGGCTGTTCCTGGAATGCGGCCCTCATGCGGTGCTGTCCGGCTTAGGCAGGCAATGCAGTGAGGCCCAAGACGCACGATGGATTGCTTCATTACAGAAAGGGCGCAGCGACAAGCAGCAGATTAAACAAGCGCAGGCCGAGCTTTATACGGCCGGGGTTAATTTCGATTGGCAGGCTGTTTATCGTCATCCGGCCAAGCCCGCTATCGTATTGCCCAATTACCCGTTTCAACGTAAATCTTATTGGCTGGACGATGCGCCGATGGCCGCGCCGTCGCCAACTAAACCTTTAGTCTCCACGGAAACCACAATGTCGAACCGAACACCTGAACTCGTTACTATGGTTAAGCAATTACTCAAAGAGATTAGCAGCATCCCGGTCGAAGACATCGACGAGAACCAGAATTTCATGGCAATGGGCTTGGATTCTTTGTTGATCGTACAAATGCAGCAGGCTTTGGAACGTCGCTACGGCGTTAATATTGCAATCACCGAGTTTTATCAATCGGTCGATTCGGTTGCGAAGATAGTCGACTACTTAAATCAGGTTTTACCTGAAACTGTCGAGCAAACGGTTTCGCAACCAACGGCAGCCGTATCGAGTGCAATACCGACCGGCTCCTGCGTCGGCGGAAGTACGCTGGAGCGTATCATGAACCGGCAAATGCAGGAGATGACGGCTTTGTTTGCGAAGCAATTGCAAGTGCTGCAAGGTGTAGCGGTTGAACAGGAAGTTGGGCAGCCTGCAACGACAGCTTCGATTGCCGCGCCGAAACCCGAGCCTAAGGCAGCGATTGCCGGTTTGTATAAAGAAATCCAAACGCAAAAAAATGTGCATTGGAGTGCCGAGAAACAAGCCTATATCGATAAGCTCGCTCAGCGCTTTAACAGTTTGACCGAAAAATCCAAAGGCTATGCCGCCCGACACAAAAAGGTTCTGGCTCATAACCGCAATGTTGCATTCCGGCCGGAATGGAAGGAATTGGTTTACCAGATTGCGTTCGATCATGCCCATGGCGCAAAAACCTGGGACATCGACGGCAATCAATATGTCGATATTACGATGGGTTTTGGCGTTAATTTATTCGGCCATAATCCCGACTTTGTCAAACAAGCATTGCTGGATGAATTACAGCGGGACGGTTTAGCGATCGGTCCCATGTCGCGCTTGACCGGCGAAGTGGCCGAGCTGATGACCGAGTTAACCGGTCTGGAGCGGGTGGCTTTTTTCAATACCGGCTCGGAAGCGGTGATGGTGGCGTTGCGTATCGCCCGAGGCGTGACAGGGCGGGATAAAGTGGTCGTGTTCAGTGGTTCGTATCACGGCAGTTTCGACGGCGTGCTGGCGACCGGCTGGTGCGATCAGGAAGGGCAGGCATCGAGTTTTCCGCTGGCGCCGGGCACCCTGCAAAACTTTGTCAACGATGTGGTTGTGCTGAAATACGGCGATCCCGAATCGTTAAAAATTATCGAACGTTTAGGCGATACGCTGGCGGCGGTGCTGGTCGAGCCGGTGCAAAGCCGGAATCCATCGTTGCAGCCGCGCGAGTTTTTGCACGATTTGCGTAAATTAACAGCACAAAGCGGCACTGCGCTTATTTTTGATGAAATGATTACCGGTTTCCGTTTGCATCAGGGCGGCGCTCAAGTCTGGTATGGCGTACAAGCCGATTTGGCGACTTACGGCAAGATCCTGGGCGGCGGTATGGCGATTGGCGCGGTCGCAGGCGCAGCCCGGTTTATGAATGCAATCGACGGCGGCTATTGGCAATATGGCGACGATTCATTGCCGACGCAAAAAATTGTCTTTGTGGCCGGGACTTTTAACATGCATCCGTTGGCAATGGCGGCCGCAAAAGCGGTATTGACTAAAATTAAGTGGCAGGGCCCGGCGTTGCAGGAACAGCTGAACCAGCGTACCCAAACGTTTTGCGAAGACTTGAATGCCTGGTTTTCAAGCCGCCAAGTGCCAATTACGATGGTTTATTGCGGGTCGTTGTTCCGCTTCCAAATGCAGGGCGATATTGAATTACTGAACACGCATCTGCTGGAGCAGGGCGTACTGATCTGGGAAGGCAGGAACTGCTTTTTCTCGACCGCGCACAGCGACGACGATATTGCTTATGTTGCGGCAGCGGTCAAACGCTGCGTTGATGCGATGTATGCCGACGGTTGGCTGAAGGCGGAAGAAAAACCGATACGCCAACAGGCGGCTGCACCGATTACGCCGGTCGACAAACAAGCGGATTATCCGCTATCCAACGCGCAAAAACGCTTATGGACACTGGAGCAATTAGCGCCCGGTCTGGTTGCTTATAATTTACCGTCGGCGATCAAACTGCCGGCCGATATTGATCAGGAAGCGATGCATAAGGCAGTACAGAGTTTGTTAACGCGTCATGAATCGCTGCGCACCTACTTCATTGAGCAGGACGGTTTGCCCAGGCAAAAAATATCGGTCATTGCGCCGGATGTGCTGGAAGAAATGACGATGACGACCGAACAAGCCGTGCTCGACTTTGCCAAAGAAGAGGCGGAAACCCCGTTCGATTTAAGCGAGCCGCCGCTGATTAGGATCAAGTTGATACGCTTGCCGGATTGTGTCTGGATGCTGATTACGATGCACCATATCATCAGCGATCTGCTGTCGATTGAGATTCTGGCCAAGGACCTGTTCGCGCTCTATCAAGCCTATCGCGACAATTGCGATAATCCGCTGCCGCCATTGCCGATCCATTATAAAGACTATGCCCAGTGGCAGGATTCGGTCGATAGGGAAGAACACAGGAACTATTGGAAAAACAAGTTAAATGCGGTTGAACCTCTGAACTTGCCGGTCGATAACGAGCGCGCTGTGATTAATCGTTATCAGGGCGAGTTTTTCAGGTTTGCATTAACGCCCGAGCAGACCGAGCAATTTACCGGTTTTTGCAGGAAGCAGGGCGTTACGGTTTTCATGGGCGTTACCGCAGCGTTGAAAGTCGTGCTGCATGCGTTGTCGGGCCAGCATGACATCGTGATCGGCAGTATTTTCGCAGGGCGCGAACACGTCGATTTACATCAGCAAATCGGTTTTTACGTCAATACCCTGCCGCTGCGCAGCCAGATTAAACCGGACATGACTTTTGTCGAGTTATTGGCCCAGGTCAAGCAAACGGTGTTGGAAGCCTCCAAATACCAGGCTTATCCTTTCGATGCGTTATGCGCGGATTTAGCTGTGCCGCGCAGCTTAAGCCGTAATCCATTGTTCGACGTGGTGTTGACGATGGACGACCGTAGCGTGATTGCCGGGCTGGCAAAAGAACACGGCTTCACCCCGGTTGAAATCGATACGCCGGGCAGTTTGTTCGACATGCTGCTGTACGTCAATCTGTCCAACAAACAATTGGAAGTGGCGCTCAATTACAACACCGATTTATACCGGAGCGAGACCATTGCTGAATTTGCCGGACGGTTAACCGCCGTGTTGCAGCAGTGTTGTGAGCATCCGGAACGGACGGTCACTGAGTTAACTGGCATCTGTTGATCTGGTTTGTCCACGAAAGAAAAATAATTTTATCGTTCCCATGCTCCGGCGCTTGTCGTTATATACAAGTTTTATTCAACGCGTCATCCCGGCAGGGATTGCCGGGATCTAGGAACCAAGGATGGTAATTTTGAAGCTGGAAAACAAGCTTTGCTACAAACGATGCTGAAGCTAACTCGAGTATTCACATCCTTGTACTCTGGATTCACAACGTGCCCTAACGGGTCTGGCAATCCCTGCCGGAATGACGTGCTTTTAAACATTTGTGTCTAACGGCAAGCGCTCCGGCGTGCGAACAATGAGAAAAAAGTTTACAGCAATCGCATACTTAAGATTTGAAGGAACTTATGGCGCAATACGCTTTACTACACCAAGAATTTCAACGGCAGGCAGCCGAACAGCCGGACGCACCGGCGTTAACGTTTGATGGCGAAACGATCAGCTATGCTGAGTTAAACGCGCGTAGCAACCGGCTGGCGCATTATTTACAGTCACTGGGAGTAAAACCCGAGGTTGTGGTGGGCCTTTCGCTGGAACGCGGCTTGGATTTAGTCATTGCCCTCGTCGCAATCCTAAAAGCGGGCGGCGCTTATTTGCCATTGGACATCAACGCGCCGCCGGAGCGTTTGGCTTTTATCCTGCAAGATTCGGCAACCCATATTGTGCTGACCCAAAGCCGGTTGGCGAACAAATTTTCCGCTATCAAGCACCTGATCGACCTGGATGCCGAGCAAGAACGGATAAACAGCGATTATTCCGATCAAAACCTGCTGGTCGATTATCTTGGCGATCCGGCGCAGGCACTTTGTTACGTGATGTACACGTCCGGTTCGACCGGCCAGCCCAAAGGCGTGCAAATTACCCAGCACAACGTGATGCGCTTGTTCCGCTCCACCGAACACTGGTTTAACTTTAACCGGCAAGATGTTTGGGCTTTATTCCATTCTTTTGCGTTCGACATGTCGGTCTGGGAAATATGGGGAGCATTGCTTTACGGCGGCCGCTTGGTCATTGTGCCGCATGCGACTGCGCGGACGCCGGAACAGTTTTACCAGTTGCTGGTCGACGAGCGGGTCACGTTTTTAAATCAAACGCCGTCGGCATTCGCGCCGTTGGTGCGTGTCGATCAGGATTATCCGGCCGATGCGATTTCTTTGCGTTGCGTGACTTTCGGCGGCGAGGCTTTGAATTTCAAGATGCTGGAGCCCTGGCTGCTTCGTCATGGCGATTCAGCACCACGCCTGATCAACATGTACGGCATTACCGAAACCACCGTGCATTCGAGCTACCGCCCGGTCACGATGCAGGATATTCGCGACGGCAACAGCAAATTGATCGGCGTGGCGATTCCCGATCTTGATCTGCATCTGTTGGACGAGGCGCAACAACCTGTAGCTGTCGAGACGGAAGGCGAAATTTATGTCGGTGGGGACGGCGTTGCGCGCGGCTATTTGAACCGGCCGGAACTGAATAGCGAACGTTTTATCACGCTGCCGCAATTTCCCGGACAGCGTTTATACCGCTCAGGCGACTTGGCGAAAAGACTCGCCAACGGCGATATGGAATATATCGGGCGCGCCGACACCCAAGTCAAAATCCGCGGATTTAGAATTGAGCTGGGCGAGATCGAAGCCGTGCTGACCGGCCATGAGCAGGTCAGCGAAACGGTCGTGACCGTCTATGAAGAAGACGAACACAAACGCTTGGCCGCTTATCTGGTGGCCGATGCCCAAGCGTCGCATCCTGAATTGATTCGCCAGTTGCGCGAACTGGCGGCCGCTCATTTACCCGAATACATGCAGCCGACCTACTATACGCTGCTAGCGACAATGCCGTTAAACGTCAACGGCAAGATCGACCGTAAAGCGTTGCCGGTGCCGGAGCGCAACACATTGCCGACCGAAAGCGGCTTTGCCGCGCCGCAAACCCAGGCCGAACGAACGTTAGCGGCTATTTGGGCGGAGTTGTTGAAGTTGGAAAAAGTCGGCATTCACGATAATTTCTTTCAATTGGGCGGCGATTCGATTTTAGCGATACAGCTGATCAGCAGGGCTAACCGGGCTGGAATGAAACTGGCGCCGAACCAGTTATTTTTGCATCAAACTATTGCCGAATTGGCTGCTCAGGCCGGTGCAACAGTGGCTTCGGCGCCTGCCGTGGTGACTGCGCCTGTGCAGAGCGATAACGATGCGATTACGTTAAGCCCGGTGCAATATTGGTTTTTCGAGCAAAAGATCGCCCAGTCGCAACATTGGAACCAAGCCGTGCTGTTAAAGTGCAGGCAAACGCTTCCGCCGGATTTGCTGGAAAAAGCGTTGCAAGCGCTGCAAAGCCATCATGCCTGTTTGCGCTACCGTTTTATCAATCAACCGGATGCGGTTATTCCCGAGCAACGGCTGAATCCAGATTACAAGCCTGTTCGTCTCAGTAAAATCGACCTGACCGCATATCCCGAGGCGGAACGTAGCGCTTTGCTGGCGGAAACTGCAGAGCAAGCGCAAGGCGACTTAAACCTGCAAAAAGGCGTTTTGATCAAGGCTTTGTTATTTAAGCTGAACGAGCATGAACAACGCCTGCTGATCATTGTGCATCATTTAGTCGTCGACGGCGTATCGTGGCGTATTTTGCTGGAGGATTTGGAAAGCGCATTTAAACAGTTGCAGCAAGGCCAAAGCGTTCAATTACCTGAAAGCGCGACCTTCGCGCAATGGACGCAAGCGCTGCAAAGCTATAGTCGGCGGATCGCCAGCCAACAAAGCTGGCTGGCGTTAAACCAAGGTTACTATGCGGCTTTGCCTACCGATTTCGACGGCGAAAACACCAGCGGTAGTGCGCAAACCTATACCTTGGTTCTCGATCAAGACCGGACCAAGACGCTGTTGCAAGCCAAGAACCATCGTATCCAGGATATTCTACTGACAGCACTGCTGCTGGGTTTGCGCAGCCGGTTGGCGGACGGCGATTTGCTGATCGACCTGGAAGGTCATGGACGCGAGCCGATCTCCGATTTGGATATTTCCAGAACCTGCGGCTGGCTGACGGCTATTTACCCATTTGCGGTCAATACCGACGGCGACCCCTGTGAAGTCTTGCTGAATGTCAAAAACGGCCTGGACAAGCTGCCGCAGAATGGTTTGGATTACGGCGTATTGCGTTATTTGTCCGCAGCGGAAGCGCTTAAATCCTTGCCGAAAGCGCAGGTGGTATTCAATTATCTCGGCCAATTCGATCATCTGTTCAGCCCGGACGGACTGTTCGAACTGGCCGAGGAAGATCACGGCGCAACCCATAGTCCTCGCGGCATCAGGCCGTATTTACTGGAAATCAATGCACTGGTTTACCAAGGCAGCTTACGGATCGATTTTGTCTACAGTGAACAGCTGCATAAGGCCGAAACGATCGAGAGCATTGCCAAGACCATGCAGGCGGCTGTCGACAGCTTAACCGATACTTTGGCGGCCGGGGATTTTTCGTTGGCGGGTTTGAGCGCCGCCGAGTTAAGCGGCTTGCAGGCACAATATCCGGAGCTTGAAGCACTGTATCCGCTGTCGCCGACCCAGGAAGGCATGTTGTTTCACGCCTTAAGCGACAGCTCGGCCGATGTCTATTTCGAGCAGTTGAGTTACGATTTTCAAGGTCGTATGGACTCTGCTTTATTTCAACAGGCTTGGCGTACCGTGATGCAGCGGCACAGCGTGCTGCGTACTGCGGTGGTTTGGAAGGGCTTGAGCAGGCCGTTGCAAGCGCTGTTAAAGCAGACTGAATTCCGCTGGCAAAATCAGGATTGGCGCGAGTTAACAACGCAAGTCGCTGCACAGAGCTGGCAACAGTTCGTCAGCGACGACAGGAAAATGCTGTTTGAGCTGGACCGTGCGCCGTTAATGCGCTGGACACTTGTTCAAATGCCGGACGGGCTATGGCGCTTGCTGTGGACGCATTCGCATATTCTGCTGGACGGCTGGAGTGTCGCGTTGATTATTAAAGACGTGCTGCAACTTTACAGTGCTTTGCTGTCCGCCGAAACGCCGCAGTTGCCGCAAGCCGCGCAATACCGCGATTACATCGCTTGGCTGGAGGGCCGTGACCAGCAGCAGGCTCAACGCTTTTGGCGGGAAACGTTGCAGGATGCGGCACCCGGTACTTTGGTTACTGAACAGACCGGGCAGCAGGGTTATCTTGAATTGTCCGAACAAGTCACTGAAGCCGATTGCATTGCCCTGCAACAACTGGCGCAGCAATTGGGCGTCACGCTCAATACGCTGGTCCAGGCGGCCTGGGCCTTGGTGGTGGCGGAACACAGCGGTAACGACGAAGTGTTGTTCGGCATTACCGTGTCGGGGCGCGCAAACGATTTGGACGGCATAGAAACCATTGCCGGGCTGTTTATCAACACCTTGCCGTTATATCTGCAACTGGATCGGGATATGCTGCTGCCGGATTGGTTGAAAGCGATACAGGCCAAGCAGTTCACGATGCAGCAATATGAATATTCTTCGTTGGCCGATATAAAAAATTGGTCGGGCGCTTCGGTCGCGTTCGACAGCATTTTTATCTACGAGAATTATCCGGTCGATAAAGCCTTGCTTAACGCCGACCAAGCGTTGCGGCTGTGCGGAGTCAAAGCTTACGAGCACACCAATTATTCGTTGACCTTGTTGGCTATCCCGGATAACGGCTTGAATCTGCAAATAACCTATAACGCTGCATTGTTCACGGCCGAGACTATCAAGGCGTATTTGCAGCAGGTGAAAGCTCATCTGCAAGCGATGTCGTTGCAGTCAGGGCAACAAGCGCTGGCGGATTTTTATCAACCGGCTGCGAATCTCGAACAAGCCGACTTTTTACAGGCGATGATGGCTTTGGACGAGGATTTTTAGGCGATGTGCGGTATAGCCGGTATTTATCATTTATCCGGGGAGCAATTGGTTGAGCGCGCCTTATTGCAAACGATGGTCGATAGCTTTGCTTATCGCGGTCCCGACGATGACGGTTTTTACCTGGAGCCGGGATTGGGTTTAGGCTTTCGGCGGCTGGCGATTATCGACCTGAACAGCGGCAATCAACCGATCAGCAATGAAGACGATTCGCTGGTCTTGATTTGTAATGGCGAAATCTATAACTACCGGGAACTTAAAGCCGACTTAATCAAGCTGGGGCACCGGTTTAAAACCGCCTGCGATATTGAAGTCATCCTGCATTTGTACGAGCAATACGGCGTCGAATTATTGCAGCATTTGAACGGACAATTCGCGTTTGCTTTGTACGATAAACGCAAAAAAAGGCTGATGTTGGCGCGCGATCATGTCGGTATCGCGCCGCTGTTTTATACCGTGGCCGGGCAGCGCTTTATTTTCGGCTCCGAGATTAAAGCGATTCTTAAGGATCCGGCCGTTGAGCGTAGCGTCGATTTAACCGGGCTGGACCAGATTTTTACTTTTCCGGGCTTGGTCAGCCCGCGAACCTTGTTTAAAAATATTCATGCGTTGAAACCCGGCCATTTCATCCTGGTTGAACAAGGCGATGTCAAAGTTAAAGAATATTGGGATTTGAATTATCCGATGCAATCGGAATTGGATAACAAGGTCTCGGAGCAGGATTGCATAGACCGTCTGGATGAGGCGCTAAAAAAGGCGGTTAATTATCGGCTACATGCCGATGTGCCTGTCGGTTTTTACTTAAGCGGGGGACTGGATTCGTCATTGATTGCCGGTTTGATTCATGAATTGTCGCCGGAAAAACAGCGGCATTCATTCTCCATCGGTTTTCATGAAAAAGCCATCGACGAGCGCCATTATCAGCAGCTGATGGCGGCGCAGGTCAATTCCATTCATCATGAAACGGTATTCGACAGCGAACATATTGCCGAACGTTTGCAGGAGATGATTTTTCATGCCGAAACACCGTTAAAAGAGTCGTACAACAGCTGCTCGCTGGCTTTGTCGGCCCTGGTCAAACAGCAAGGTTTAAAAGTGGTGCTGACAGGTGAGGGCGCCGACGAATTATTCGCCGGTTATGTCGGTTATCGTTTGGATCAAAACCGGGATCAAGACGACTTTAGTTTGGAAGCGATGCTGGAAACGCAGTTGCAGGAAGAATGCTGGGGCGAGCCGTTTTTCTATGAAAAAAACTATCATGAATTCAAGAACACCAAGCGCGCCTTATATTCTTCGGCTGTATTAGACCAAGCCGATGAATTTGAATGCACCCGCCATGCGCCGGTCGATATAAGCAAATTGCAGGGACGGCACCCGATACACAAACGCTCGTACCTGGATTTCAAATTGCGACTATCCGATCACTTGTTGGCCGATCACGGCGATAGGGTCGCCTATGCGAATTCGGTCGAAGCCCGCTATCCGTTCTTGGATATTGACGTAATTGCCTGCGCCCGGACGATTCCGCCGCATTTGCTGGTCAATAATATGCAGGAAAAATATATTTTAAAGCAGATGGCGCGGAGTTATGTGCCCGATGCGGTCATTAACCGGCCCAAGTTCAGCTTTGTCGCGCCGGGCAGCCCGAATCTGTTGAGACAAAACAACGAATGGCTGGAAGATTTATTATCTTACGAACGCATTAAACGACAAGGTTATTTCAATCCCGATGTGATTGAGCGGCTAAAGAAAACTTATCGCGCGGACGGTTTCAGCATTAATCAGACCTTCGACGACGATTGGTTGTTGATGGTATTGACGTTTAATATTTGGTTGGAAATATTCGGTTTACCGGAATTTTAAGCGAGCAGGGCAAGTTGCATTGATTAGCTGGATACAAGGGAGTGTGCTGGCTTTATTTATACATTAATACAGTAAATGTTATATAACACTATGAAAAATAATTATAAAAAAGTGGCAGCCGGTCTGTTGGCTTTTATTGCTACAACGGACGTTGTTTATGCTGATGATATTTATGATTTAGCTAAAGTGGTCAATGCCACACTAATACAGGCCCCTGAAATTCTACAGCAACAAGCTGCTGTCGAAGGTGCCGAAGCCGGTGTAAAACTTCAAACCGGGCAATTCGATCATACGGTAGTATCCAGCTATACCACCAAGCTGAGTAATTCACCGATTATCAGTTACAACCAGTCCTCTTTTTTAAACTTGACCTATCTGCAATCCTATCAGCATTTGGTGCAGGCAGGTATTTTGAAGCAATACCGCACCGGCATATCAGCCAGTTTTAGCGTCAATGTTTTCCGTAAAGATCCGATAAACGGCCAACCGGAAGCTAATGCCCAAGGCCTCGATTTAACAACCAGCAACGAATCGAGCGTCAATTTTCAGTTGAATATTCCATTATTGAAAGGCGCTACCGAGGAATCAGCCGGAGCGGCGGAAAATGCCGCGATCCTGCAATATCAAGCCGCCCAAAACGATTTGAGCTTTGTCATTTCTTCAATAGTGCTTAATGCCATTAATGCTTATTGGGATTACAAAGTCGCAGTGGAAACTCTTGAGATTAACCGCATATCCGAAGCACGCGTTCAAGACTGGACCGATAAAGCGGAACAAATATTTATTTTAAGTGATCCGTCACGCGCCCAGGAAATGAAAGCCAAATACCGCGCTGAAATTGATGCTGTGCTGGCTTATTTGGCCAATAAACATTTAAGTGTAATAAGTGCCACGCAATTAATGGAACAAGCCAAGGTCGCGCTGTCGGTGGCAATGGGAACACCCTATAAGGATTTTGGTCTGGTGAAAGTGTCTGCCGAGCAATTTCCCAAATTCGAGGCGACAAAACTTAATTACGAACAATTAAATAAAAATTGGGTTGTCCAGGCGATGGAACATCGTGCCGACTTGAAAGCGGTCAATTTAAGACAGGAAGCTAACAATGTACTGGTCAAGAAATATACCCGCGATTTAATGCCGCAATTGGATGTTTCCCTGAATGCCGGTTATCAAGGTTTAAGCGAGGGAGCAAGCGCGAGTACGTTCGGCGACGCGGTGTACCGGAATGTACCGGGGCCGAACTTAGGGGGACAGTTATCTTTCGCCTACCCATTGGAAAATAATGTGCAGGAAGGCTTGCTGGCGCGTCAAAAAGCGCTTTCCCGGAGTACTGAAATCGGTATGGGGCAGTTGGAAAGAACGATCAGCGCACTGGTTGATGTCGATGTGTCGCTTTTAACGAGGCGCATGACTGAAAAAAATATGGCTGAAAAAGCGGTGGCCTTTTATCAGCCGGCTGTCAATGAATTGGCTGAACGAGCTTTGAAAAATGCTCCGACGATGCTGAACTTATTAGAATACGAAGATCGTCTGGTGGGGGCGAAAATCAGTCGCCTTCAAGTGGAAAGCGCTTTAGCTAAGCTCATTGCGGAAGTACGTTTCCAAACCGGTACGCTGATTATCAGTAATGATGAAAATCATGTGGTCGATATCAAGAGCCTAAACGCGTTTTAATATTGGAACAGAATGCTTTGGTGGGTATCTACAAAATATAAAGATTTGGAAGATAGTAGATACCTATATGTTTAAGACTTATATTTTTAGGTATTTCTGGCTTTTGTATCAGATGCGGCAATTAAAATAATACCCATTAAAGGGGTTAATAATAAAGAAGCAAAAAAATATCCCCAAAATCCAAACTTTCTCCTGATTCCTAAACAGGCAATTAGAACACAAATCAAGATATAACCTAAACTAAACATTTTACTACTCCGGTTTTAAAACGTTATAAAACTCGCCGTTTTTCATTTCTTTGATGAATAATTTCTTGTTTGCAATACGTCCTAAATTATCAAAATAGTTATTGCCAAGTTCATTTTTAAAGTTGTATTTTAAGGTCCCAGCTATATCAATCGGTACGATAGAGTTACTTTTTCTTATGGCGGCTGCAATAATTTTTAATCCATCATAACCTTGTCTTGCAGCAAAATTAGGCGGATAACCATATTTCTTATAGAATTTTCTATAAGCATCGGATTTTCTATCCTCACTTTTTTCAGTATCATCGTATATAGATGCGACAAAAACATTATTAGATCTTTTACCGGAGAGTTCCCATAAAGCCGTATCATCCATACTGATACCGCTGAACAAAGGCTTATTAACGCCCATTTCTCGTAATTGATTAATTACCCTTCCGGCAATTTCTCCTTTTGCCCCCAGTAAAATAGCATCAAAGGGATGCTGCTGTAAATCATAGATTAATTGCCGGTAATCCTTTTGCTTCGGGTCTAACGAATGTGAAAAAATAACGTTAGTATCTTTATTTTTTAATAAACCGCTAAAGTTAATTGCGAGATTAAGTCCGCCCATTCCTTGTCTTGAATATAGTACCGCAATATTTTTATACCCTTTAATATCACAAAAATTTACCAAGGCTTGGGCATATTCCCTGGAAGTCGGGAGTATACTGAATACGTATTTAAAACCATGATTCGTTAAATGCTGATCGGTTGCAAATGTCGATATGGATAAAATACCATGTTGTTCATAGCTGACCGAAGAAGAAATAGCCTGGTTCGATTCTGATATGCTGAGCACGGCAATAATATTCGGATCACTGACAATATCTTCTGTCATACGGTTATTATCGTTTGAAACATCATAAAACTCATGCAAAACCATTTTCTTTTGTATCAGAACGTCATCTTTTGTAAAGGTAAATCCACGCTCATTTTCTTCTTCTAAAGCTAATTCAGCTCCTCGCTTAAAATTAGCTCCCAAAAAAGGTAGATTCCATGTAACTGCAATATTAATATCGCCGGTATCCTTTCGTGCTAATTCTTCTCTTTTATGAAGCGAATATTGATAACTTGAAAGATAACCGAATAAAAAACGTGCAGGTAAAGTTCCAGCGATTATGATGAGCAGCAATGGGAGCGCATATTTTTTCATCTTGATTAGCGTTTCGGCGCGTCCGATTCGCCGCCTAAAATAATCGGCATTTCTTTTGAACTATTACCAAGCACAATGACTTTCGAATTATTTGAATTCGAAAGAGCAACAGTAGCTTGAATACCCTGCCATTTTAATATGTCCGATGTCATCGATTTACTGATGGTTTCGTTATAAGCCCTAATGCCATCCGCTTCGATCAATTTCCGTTTGGCTTCCAGTTTTTCTCCTTCTATTCGATATTGATAGGCTTCAGCCAGTTCTTTATATTCAATTTTCTTTTCCATTACAGTTTCAATTGACTTTGGCAATGTAATTCGGGTAATGACGACATCTTGAATCGTAATATAGTTTTTTTCCAGTTGATCCATGGTATCGTTTACCATAACCTGAAGAAGCGCCGGGTCAGGTGAATACATACTGTTAATATCTAAATGACCGACTTGAACCCTAATATCGGATTCTACTTCTGGAACGACTACTTTATATAGATAATCAGGACCAATGCGCTGATGCAATATTCCTATAGTTTCTAATTCAGGATAATAACGAATAGATATTTCAAGCTCGACTTTTAATCCTTCTTTAGTTAAGGCTACCATACTATGTTGATACTGCTGTATTCGAGTATCATAGATATACATGATATTCCATGGAAGTATCAACGTTATACCTTCCTGGTAAGTTTTGTCAGTAACTGTTCCTTGTCCGAATCGTCTATATAATATGCCGACTTCTCCTGATTTTATTGTTATAAAAACATATGACCAGAAAAATGCTAGAAAAAGCGCTGTGATCATAACTAAGGTTATAATAGTCGGCAAATTTCGTGTTATTAGTGACTCTGATGAATTGCTCATAGGATATTCAGGTATTATGTGGTTTTATATTATTAATCAACCGACAGGCTATCTTTATTTTAAATATCGGACGCTCACTTTAATAAATATTTTTAACAAGCTTTTTTTAAGTTAATCAGGGGTTCTCTGCAGCTCATTGGTAATTTATAAAATAATCGCTCAAAAAGGATATGCGGCACCAAGTTAGATCAATAAATTAACAGATGGTAACATGCTGCTGAAAGACATGGAAAATTTTTTTCCTTAAGTTTTCGATATTCATTTTAGGCTTTATATTCATTATTCGTTTTTTAGGATAGTCCGATAAAGTTATGTTTTATGCAGATAAAAACAAAGCAGAAATACCAGCTTTCAGTTCCAAAAATCATTGTTCTCGGATATAGAATGTAAAGCTTCTAATATCAAATCGTAATTGGATAATGGCTTGCTTTATGTAAAACGAAGGTGCCCTAAATTTTATCAACCGTTGAACCTAAATAAAGGTAGATAAAAGAGTGAGCACAACTGCATGGCTGCGACCGCTTCCGGCCGTTAATCTTGTCGTAGCCGCTAAGGGTGTGTGCTTAGATGTCTTTGTACGTCTTAAATCAGCATTATTGAGGTCGGAAAGGTCGTCCTTATTCAAATCAAGCAGGAGTAAATAAAATGAACCGTTTCGACAGAATATATCAATTACATAAACTATTGACTAACCGCCGCAACCCGATACCGTTAACAGACATCATGAAAGAACTGGAATGCGCGAAGGCAACCGCGGCGCGTTACATTGAAGACATGCGCACTTACCTTGATGCGCCGCTGGAGTATGACAGGAAACTCAACGGCTATTACTATGACCTGCAACAGGCAGACAAGCCCTACCAACTGCCCGGACTCTGGTTTAGTGCCGAAGAACTGAACGGCCTGCTGATCTGTCATCAAATCTTGCAAAACATCAGCCCCGGCATACTCAGCCAGCAGATAAGCCAACTGCAACAAAGAATCAACCAGCTGTTCAAGCTACAACCGCACACCCCGGCCGATATTTCACAGAAAATAAAAATCCTATCCATCGGTCGGCGCTTAAAAGACGACGCCCAGTTCAAAAAAATAGCCACCGCCCTGTTCAATGGCAAACGAATCGACATCCACTACACCGCCAGAGGTGAAAATGCTGCACAAAGCCAAAGAACAATCTCGCCGCAACAACTGATTTATTATCGCGACAACTGGTATATAGCCGCCCACTGCCATCACCGGGATCAACTGCGGGTATTCGCCGTAGACAACATCGGCTCAGCAAAAATACTAGATCAAATTGCCTTGTCGACCGACCCAAAACAGCTGGAGCAATTCCTCACTTCGTCCTACGGCATTTTCAGCGGGGATGCGGAACATATCGCCATGCTGGAATTTACCAAAGCCCGAGCCCAATGGGTCGCCGATGAGAACTGGCATCCCAACCAACAGGGGCAATGGCTGGACAACGGCAAGTACCAGCTGAGCATCCCGTTCAACGACAGCCGTGAATTGATCATGGACATCCTCAGACACGGCGCCGAAGTGGAAGTTAAATCGCCGCAGTTTTTGGTTGATAGTGTTAGGACGCAAATAGAGGCTATGCAAAAAATTTATAAAAAATAAAGAACAACCTCACGGAATGAGGTTGTAAGTGTGGATAATGGGAATTAAAGCAAGCGTTAGGAAGGAAACATGACAAAAAGGCTGTATTACAAATATTGGGGCAAGGCTGGTTCGGATGACAGGCGGGGTAATAACTATCACCTGTTGCCGTATCATTGTTTGGATGTGGCGGCGGTGGGCTGGCAATTATTGACGCCCGGCAAACCGCTTTGCAAACAATTAGCAAAGCAATTGGACGTAGAGCCCGAATGGCTAAGAACATTATTTGTTTTCTGTCTGGCGCTACATGATCTGGGTAAATTTGCCCGAGCTTTTCAGGGTTTGAAGCAGGATTTGTCAGTCGATTTGGTAAAAGCTAATCCCAGAATGTCTTATTCTGAACGACACGACAGTTTGGGCTTTTGTCTTTGGCAAGAAACACTGCAAACCAAACTGTTTGAGCAACCGCCAAGCAATGAGTCAGCAGGTAACGAATGGCTATTTCATTTAGAGCCTTGGCTGGAAATAGTCACCGGCCATCATGGCATGCCGCCCAAAACAAACTTACGAACGCGGAATTTCTTTGAAGTTGAAGATGAGCAAGCGGCAATGGCATTTGTACAGGATGCTATTGCACTTTTTCTTGGCGATTTCGATTTCAAACCGTTACTGGATAAGGCGCTTAAGAAACGGCTGAAACCCGTATCCTGGCAATTGGCAGGGGTCGCGGTATTGGCCGATTGGTTAGGCTCGAATCAGGATCATTTTAAATACTGCGATAAACCAAAAGATTTGGATGTGTATTGGCGTGAGATAGCTTTAAAGAAAGCGGTAGATGCCGTTAATGCTTTACCGAAAACGCCTGAAGTTACTGCATTTCAAAGTGTCAAAAGTTTATTTGATTTTATCCAAGAACCTACACCATTACAAAAATACGCAATCGCTGAACCGCTCACGGAACAACCGCAACTCTTTATTCTGGAGGATGTCACCGGCGCCGGAAAAACCGAAGCTGCCTTGATTTTGACCCAGCGCTTGATGGCGCAAGGCTTGGCGGATGGTTTATATATTGCCTTGCCCACCATGGCGACAGCCAATGCCATGTATAAAAGACTGGGCGATGTTTATCGCAAGTTTTATCAATCGGGCAGTGAACCGTCGCTGATTTTGGCTCACGGTGCCCGAGAGTTATCACAGGATTTTCAGGATTCCGTTGTTTTAGCCAAGCAGCCGATAACAGACGGCGATTATCTGAATGGAAAGAACGAGGAAGATCAGGAATTAAGCGCCACCGCTTACTGCAATGCATGGCTGGCCGACAGCCGTAAAAAAGCGCTACTGGCCGATGTCGGCGTCGGCACATTGGATCAAGCTTTGTTAGCGGTTTTGCCAGCGCGCCATCAGTCGCTACGCTTGTTGGGATTGGGCCGAAAGGTATTGTTGGTCGACGAAGTCCATGCTTATGACAGCTACATGCAAAAATTGCTGGATGCTTTGCTGGAAGCCCATGCCCGGCAAGGCGGCAGCGTGATTTTGTTATCGGCAACCTTGCCGCAAACTATGCGCGAAACCTTGGTCAATGCCTTTCATAAAGGCCTGGGGCAAACTGCTCCAACGCTGAGCGATCCGGCTGAATATCCTTTAGCCACGCATACCCCGGCAGCAACCGTTGAACAACAGATCGATACCCGTGAAGCCGTAAAACGCACCGTCAACATTCAACGCCTGAACAGCGAAGACGAAGTGATGGCGAAAATTCGGCTAGCCGTTGCTGCCGGACAATGCGTGTGCTGGATACGTAACACGGTAAAAGCCGCCAGACAGTCTTATCAAGATTTAATGGATGCCGGTACTGATGCAAATCGGTTAAGTTTGTTTCACAGCCGCTTTGCGATGATCGACCGCCAAGAAATTGAAAACCGCACGCTGCAATATTTTGGTGATGGCTCGACCCCTGAACATAGAAAAGGTCAGGTATTGATGGCCACGCAAGTGGTTGAGCAATCTCTGGATTTGGATTTCGACGTGATGATTACTGATTTGGCCCCTATCGATTTGATCATTCAGCGGGCGGGAAGATTGATGCGCCATGTCCGGGATGCGCAAGGCAACCGGATCAGACAGGAAGGCGCAAAAGACCAGCGAGGCACACCAACGCTTTACCTGTTTTCACCACACCCGATAGAAGATGCGGATGCAAATTGGCTGAAACCGGATCATGCCGGAACGCAGGCGATTTACCCGCATATCGGACAACTTTGGTTGACGGCGAAACATTTGCTTGAGCGCGGGCAATTCACCATGCCCGATGATGCGAGAGATTTAATTGAAGGCGTGTATTCGTTTGATGCCGAAGCGGACATACCGGATGTGCTGTTGGATGGTTCTATACAGGCGACAAGCAAAACCATGGTGCAAAAAAGCATGGCCGATTTGAACGTGCTCAAGCTCAATAAAGGCTATACCCGTTCCAGCGGCGACTGGGATGAGGAAACCAGAATCCCGACCCGTTTAACTGAAGAAGAAACCGTCTCTGTAGTACTGGCGATTGTAGAAAACGGCCAACTAAAACCATACGCTAAAGCGGAACCTTATGCCTGGGCGTTGAGCACCGTCAAATTACCGGAATACGAATGGAAAAAAGCGCAACAGCAGATCCCGGAAAATCTGAAAAGTTTGATCGAAACCTTGAAAGCCGAGCAAAAAGCATTGCGTTGGGTTGAGATATTGCCGTTGCAGGAGGGGCAAGTCATCTACAGTCCGCAACATGGGTTTATAGGGTAAATCCCCACGGGTGTGGGGAACGAATTAATTTATTCTATCAAGAAAGAGATAGAATCGGTTCATCCCCACGGGTGTGGGGAATGTATAGTTTAAGTGATTTTAAATTTTTTAGAAAGAGATAGAATCTTATCTTTATCGTTTACTTATTTTTGATTTGAAATTATCATTGTCCTGTCAAAACAGCAATGAGGATTTAACGTGGATCAAATTAAGGGGATTATCGATGCAATTAACTCTTTTTCGCCGGCACCGTTAGCTGTTATCGGTTTGGCACTAGTGTTAGCAATTATTCTGGCACTGAAAATGTAAATTGTTAAGAAAACTTAGGAGCTGGTAACACGAATTTGGTGGAAATGAATTGATGTATTTAGATATAGGAACCAACAATGAAACTTAAAGTAATCGTACACGAAGCAGAAGAAGGCGGTTTTTGGGCGGAAGTGCCGTCAATACCCGGATGCGTAACGCAAGGCGATACCTTCGATGAATTGCTGGGCAATATTTACGAAGCGGTAGAAGGTTGCTTGGCCGTTGATATTGATGAAGCAACTATAACCGGAAACGACAGAGTCATGGAGATAGCCGTGTGAAGACGGTCAGCGGCAAAAGGCTTTGTCGTCTGTTGGAAATCAGGTGCTGGGAATTAAAGCGCATCAACGGCAGCCATCATATTTACGCCAAGTCAGGCAGCATTCTTCGCATTTCCGTCCCGGTACATGGCGACAGTGCATTAAAAATCGGTTTGCAGAAGCAGATTATGAAAATGGCCGACATCGACGAATCCGAATTGTAATAGACGGCTTACGAAAGCCAAGGAGAAGACATGAATTTAATCACCGACCGCTGGATACCGGTCATTCGTCAAAATGGAGTGCCGGACACTATCGCCCCGTGGCAAATTGTTGAAGCGGATAATCCTGTTATTGAAATCAATGCGCCAAGACCGGATTTCCAGGGCGCTTTGTACCAGTTGTTAATCGGTTTGCTGCAAACTTGTTTTTCACCGGAAGATGAGGAGCAATGGTTGGAGCATTGGCAGGAAATACCAGAGCCTGAAGCATTGCAGGCAGGTTTTGAGAAAGTGGCGTTTGCGTTCGAGTTAGATGCTATCGACGGCCCTGCATTTTTGCAGGATTTCGATTTGCCCGATGGAGAAACCAAAGCGATTTCGGCATTATTGATCGAATCACCGGGCGGAAAAACACTTAAAGATAATCTCGATCACTTCGTCAAACGCGATAGGGCGAATCAGCTTTGCCCTAGTTGTACCGCAACAGCTTTATTTACATTGCAAACCAACGCGCCTTCCGGCGGCGTTGGTCATCGTGTCGGACTTCGCGGCGGCGGGCCGCTGACAACCTTGATATTTCCAAAAGCCCCATCGACTACTTTATGGCAAAAGCTTTGGCTGAATGTCTTGAATCAAGAAGAATTTGAGCCTGCTGAAAAAATTGATTCGAGCATCTTGCCTTGGCTAGGTAAAACCCGTGTTTCCGACAAAGGACAAATAACCTCGCCTAGCGAAGTTCATCCGTTACATGCTTACTGGGGTATGCCTCGTCGTATCCGTTTGACGACAAAAATAGAGGATGCCAATTGCGATCTATGCGGCAACCATGCAGAACTTTTATATCAGGCCTACCGAACCAAAAATTACGGCACCAACTACGAAGGCGCTTGGGTGCATCCTTTAACACCTTATCGTTTCGACCCGAAAAAGGTCAATCCGCCATTATCCTTGAAAGGTCAGCAAGGTGGCCTAGGTTATCGGCATTGGCTTGGGCTTACCCTGCAAGACAATGATAATGGCGATAAAGCATCAAAAATCGTGCAGCTCTATAACGAAGAGCGCGGCAAAAACTTACGGGACAATAGCGGGGCTTCGCTTTGGTGTTTCGGCTACGACATGGACAACATGAAAGCACGGTGTTGGTATGAATCGAGATTCCCCATCTATTACCTTAGCGAAATGCAACGCAACAATCTGACGGATTGGGCTGCTGAGTTCGTTAATGCCGCCAAAGAAACCGTCAAAATGCTGCGTGAAGAAGTGAAATCTGCCTGGTTTAATCGCCCGAAAGACGCCAAGGGCGATATGAGCCAAATCGACGCGCAATTTTGGCAAGCCACAGAAACAGGTTTTTATCGGTTACTGGAACAACTTGCGATGCTACCCGAGGATGCGCGGATGGCACCGAGTGAAATTTACGCAAGCTGGTTTGAAACCCTTAGGAAACAGATGTTTCAGATTTTTGAAGCGGCAACCTTGGCATCAACACCGGAAGACCTAAATTTAAAGCGGATTGTGAATGCGAAAAACGCCTTACGCATTAAGTTTTACGGCAATAAAACACTCAAAGCACTTAAAGCAAAAGCCAAACCAGAGGAGGCGGCCGGATGAGCGAAGACTACTATTTTTTAAATGCAGCGGAAAGAAAAGCGTTACAAAGTTGGCATGTATGGCTGGACGATAACCGCGGCGACCGTGCTCGGTTACGCCGAGCAGAAAGTCCGGAAGATATTTTATTAACAGATGCGTTTTTTCATTTTTTAGACAAGATGAATAAAGCGTCACCACAGTGGTCGCAAAACAAACCGATGTTGACCAGTGCCAGCATCGCTGGTGCGCTGTCCCATGTTAAAACTGACAAACAAACGCCCAGCAAGCTATACAACAGCAAAGCCACCGATGCGCCGAAGAAATCGGCTAGTTTCGCCGAACAACTGGCAACACCGTCGGAAGGCAAAAGCAAGGCTCCGATGAGCGAATTACGTTTTCAGCAATTACAAAAAAGCCCAACAACCGATGATTTTTATCGCCGGATTATCAGAGCCATAGGATTGTTGGGCGGTAACGTCAATATTATCTCGTTAGCCAACGACATTATTCATTGGCATCGTGAGTTTGAGCGCCAAGTCGACCACCGACAGCCTGCCAACCGCTTAGCTGTGCGTTGGGCTACCGATTATTTCACTGCTTTACCTAAAAATTCTGACTAAGGAGAGACTGTATGAGCCGCTTTATCCAATTACATTTATTAACCGCTTATCCGCCTGCCAATTTGAATCGTGACGATCAAGGTAGCCCAAAAACAGCCAAGATGGGCGGTTATGACCGCTTGCGAGTTTCTTCACAATGTTTGAAAAGAACATGGCGCACTTCGGATTTATTTCAAGCTGCAATGAGTGACCATTTAGGCATACGCACCAAATTATTAGGAATCGATATTTATAACCAGTTAATCGCTGGAGGGATAAAAGAAAAAGACGCCAAAGATTGGACGAAAGCCATAGCGGGGGTATTTGGCGCTTTAAAAAAAGCGGAAAAAGACAAACCGTTGGCAGATATTGAGATTGAGCAATTGGTCCATGTCAGCCCTGCCGAACAACAGACGATGAAAACGCTGACTGAAAAACTCATTGCCGAACAGCGAGCGCCGGACGTTGATGAGCTTAAGCTGCTTCGCTTGAATGAACAGGCAGTGGATATTGCCCTGTTCGGCCGTATGTTAGCTTCCAGCCCCGCTTTTAATATTGAAGCCGCTTGCCAAGTGGCTCACGCCATAAGCGTCCATCCGGTAGTCATCGAAGACGATTACTTCACCGCTGTCGATGATCTTAATAAAGGCTTGGAAGATATGGGCGCGGCTCACATTGGCGAAACCCGCTTTGCGGCAGGTTTGTTCTATTCCTACATCTGCATTAACCGAGAATTGCTGCTTAAAAATCTGGACGGCAATGAAGAATTGGCAAATAAAGCTATTCGCGCCTTGACCGAAGCGGCAGTTAAAGTCGCTCCCGAAGGCAAGCAAAACAGCTTTGCGTCCCGCGCTTATGCCTCGTATGTATTGGCGGAAAAGGGCGACCAGCAACCTCGCTCGTTGTCAGTCGCCTACCTCAAGCCGATCAACCATCGTGAAAATGAAGATTTTATCGCCGATTCGATCACGGCCATCATTAAACAAAAAGACAGCTTCGATAAGGTCTACGGTGCCTGTGCGGATACGCGCTATGAACTGAATGCGCCCAAAGAACAGGGGACGTTGGTTGAACTGCTCGATTTCGTCGGTCAATAAAAGGGTAAATTATGGACATTCTGGTATTCCGTTTATACGGACCTATGGCAAGCTGGGGTGAAATTGCCGTCGGTGAAAGTCGCCACACCGCCAGTTATCCCAGTAAATCCGCTATTATCGGCTTGCTGGGAGCCGCGTTGGGCATTGCGCGCAACGAGGAAGAAAAGCAGCAGCAACTGCAACAAGGCTATGCGTTGGCAGTGGAGCTATTGACTGCCGGACATTTGCTACGCGATTACCACACCACTCAAGTACCTGACTCAGTGGGCAAGTTTACTTATCGCACCCGACGGGATGAACTGATTTTAGGCAAGGAACGTTTGGGTGCGATTTTATCCAGCCGCGAATACCGTACTGACGCGTTGGCGCTGGTTGCGATTCGTGCTTTAGCCGATGCGCCGTTTACCTTGTCTGAAATTCAGGCGGCTTTGTTACAACCCAAATATCACCTGTATCTGGGGCGGAAGTCCTGTCCTTTAGCGGCACCCTTGCAACCGCAGCTTATAACAGATCAACCCAATTATTTTGCCGCGTTTAAAGCCTATCAACATAAACCGATGCTGCCGACGTCGATAGCAAGTGATGGAACTTTGGCTAAGCGAGATTATGAGTGGCTAGGTCGACCGAATGATCGCCATTATTATTGGGAAGGACTGCCGGAAGATTTTTCCGATGATACTTTGGCTTTAACCCGGCGACAAACACGCACCCGGCATGATCAGCCGTTATCTCGTAAACGCTGGCAGTTTATGCCGCGCCAAGAGCATTATTTATTCTGTTCGGGAGACGCATAATGTATTTTTCCAGAGTGCGTATTCGTCCCGCTATTTTTAAATCATCGCAATTAGGGCGAGTACTGGAAGGCAATGTTTACGGTATTCATCGTCTGTTATGGGACTTGTTTCCTGATGAAAAGCAAAGAACTTTTTTATACCGCGAAGAAATCGCACGAGAGCAGTTGGGCGCGTTGCCTGCTGTACACGGCGAACCGATTTATTATCTGGTGTCGCAAACCAAACCGATCGAAACTGATGACTCATTATTCAACGTTGATTCGAAAGACTATCAACCGCAATTGAAAACCGGGCAACGCTTTACATTTGAACTGCGAGCCAATCCTGTCGTGACAAGATTAGGCAAAAAACATGATGTAGTCATGGATGCGCAGCAGCAGCTTTTACAATTGTTGGTTAAGGAGTTAAATCTTGAAACCGAGTTGTCGGCCAAACAGGAAAAGAGCGCTTACAAAAGATTACTGCTAGAAAAGGGAGGAGAAGCATTCAGCCAACAGCTTACCGAAATACTGAAAATTAATCCTCTTTATGCTGAACGTTTACAACAGGGAGGGCTGCTTTCTGACCATTTGGAATGGGCGCTAAAAGCCGGTGTCGATAGAACTCTTGAACACTGGTTCATTAAGCAGGGCGAACGTCTGGGATTCAAGCTGGTAGCTGATGACAACAATTTAAGCAAGCTGCAAAACAGTGCTTATCAATGGCATGGTTTGTCAGCAAAAGGGGGTAAAGGCGATAAAGCAGGTTTCAGCTCGGTCGATTTTACCGGGGAACTGCAAATAACCGATATGGAGAAATTCAAGGAAGCTTTGTTTGCCGGTATTGGGCGATCAAAGGCCTTTGGCTGTGGTTTACTGTTGATACGGCGATGCGGATAAATGCGTCCAACTCCCAAGCGTTAATTTCTGGATTGTTTTCGTTGGGTATTTGAATGATTTTACAGGTAACAAGTGTTAAATATTTGCATGATTATCAATTGTGGCTAAGGTTCAAAGATGATTCGGAAGGCGTCGTCAATTTAGACGGCGAACTGTGCGGAGCTTTGTTTGATCCACTTAGGGACCTGACTTTATTCAGCCAGGCTAAATTGGATAAAGAATTGGCTACCGTGGTCTGGCCTAACGGAGCGGATTTGGCCCCTGAGTTTTTACATGCGTTATTAAAGTGATAGTCAGATGAGTTTATTGAGCAAGTCAAATACGGCATAGGCCCTGCCAAAGCCTTCGGTTGCGGCCTGCTTTCTTTAGCAAGGATTTAAATTAAACCGAATTTGGTTTATATTTAGGTTTTTGTAAAATGCGCGAGAATACTATGAATCTATCAAAAAACATTAAACCGATTAGCTATCTCAAGGCTAATGCCGCGCAGGTTGCTTTGGAATTAAAAGATTCCGGCCAAGCGATGATTATTACTCAAAACGGCGAAGCCACTATGGTGGTTCAGTCCGTTGCCGAGTATGAGCGCATGCAGGAAACCTTGGCATTGTTGAAAATGCTGGCGCAAAGCCAGCAAGCGGTCGGTTTAGGAAAAACCGTCTCCAGTGCGGATGCGTTTAGCCAATTGCGGGCGCGGCGCGGTTTGGCATGACGCTGGAGGTTGTTCTCTCGGAACCGGCGCTGGCTGATTTGCTGGATATTAATGATTATTACCTTGTGGAAGTCAGTGATCGCGTTGCGAGCAAGATCATCGATAGTTTGGAGACAGCGATAAACAACTTAGCTGAGTTTCCCGATAGAGGCAGCATCCCCAAGGAATTGTTGTCTCTGGGGATTCGGCAGTATCGGCAGGTGATTGAAAAGCTTTACCGGATTATTTACGAAACATTTGCCGATAAGATCGTGGTTCATGCAATACTCGATGGACGGCGCGATATGCAAACCCTGCTTATGCAGCGTATTTTGCGTGTTTGAGTTTGGGGCTGTTTTGAGACTGGGAAGTCGAGTCGAGTATGGGCTTTGAACATAAAGCCTTCAGCTGCGGGTTGTTATCGTTGGTCAGAGTGTGGTGCTATAGTGTGTATGACAAGTCATACAAGAGGTGATGTTATGAGAATTAATGCACGGCTCGATGAGCATAGCGAAAAAAATTTAGAGTTTATTAAGCAGGTTACAGGCGAAAACGTTACCCAGATTATTAAAGATTTGCTGGAAGAACGCGCCCAACAATTAAGGCAACAAAATAAACCGGGAAGCAAGTTAAAAGCATTGCTTGAAAGCGATTTTGTTGGCTGTGCCGAAGGACCGGAAGATTTGTCTGCCAACTATAAAGATTATCTGTATCAGGGATTAAAGGAAAAACATGGTCTTGATTGATACAGGATATTGGTGTGCTTTGGCTAACCCCAAAGATAAATACCATCAACAGGCAGTCAGTGTAGGCAAATCGCTTACAGAAGACCCGATCACCACTTGGCCGGTGATTACAGAAACATGCCATCTGCTACAAAGGGAGCTGGGGGCTACCTCTGCAAGTCATTTTATTAAAATGCTGCAAGATAATGAGATTGCTATTTTTGCCATCGAAACCCTGCATTTACCCCTGGTTCAACGGTTAATGCACAAATACGCCGATCTCCCTATGGACTTGGCCGATGCCTCATTAGTCATTCTGGCCGAAAAGTTAGGCCACGGCCGCATACTCTCAACCGATCAACGCGATTTCAAAACCTATCGCTGGAAAAACCATAAACCATTCCAAAATCTGTTATTGCCGGAATAATCATGCTTCCACCCTTAAAACCCATCACCATGAAAGAACGCGTCTCCATGGTCTTTATCGAAAAAGGCCAAGTCGATGTTAAAGACGGCGCTTTCGTCGTCATCGACGAAACCGGCATCCGCACCCATATTCCGGTCGGCAGCATCGCCTGCATCATGCTGGAGCCGGGCACCCGCGTTTCCCATCACGCCGTAGCATTGGCGGCAAGGGCGGGGACCTTGCTGGTTTGGGTCGGAGAAGCCGGAGTGCGGGTCTATGCGTCCGGCCAGCCGGGCGGGGCGCGTTCGGACCGCTTGTTGTATCAGGCCAAATTGGCATTGGACGATGCGGCGCGCTTAAAAGTGGTGCGCAAAATGTACGAAATCCGTTTCGGCGAAAAGCCGCCGGAACGGCGTAGCGTCGAACAATTGCGCGGTATAGAAGGCGCTCGGGTGAAAAAAATCTACCAGCTATTAGCCAAACAGGCCGGTGTGGAATGGAAAGGCCGTAGATACGACCAAACCGACTGGGATAACGGCGATATGCCGAACCGCTGCATCAGTTCGGCGACGGCCTGCTTGTACGGCATCAGCGAAGCGGCGGTGCTGGCGGCAGGCTACGCGCCGGCCATCGGCTTTATTCATACCGGTAAACCTTTATCGTTCGTCTACGACATCGCCGATTTGTTCAAGTTTGACGACATCATTCCTCATGCTTTTAAAATCGCCGCCAAAAACTACCACAACCCGGAACGGGAAGTGCGCCTGATGTGCCGCGATATTTTCCGGCAAACTAAAATACTCAAAAAAATCATCCCTACGATAGAAGAAGTCCTGGCCGCCGGTGAGCTTGAACTGCCGACGCCTGCCGAAGAGAATATCGCACCGGCCATTCCCAATCCTGAGAGTATCGGCGATGTTGGTCATCGTAGTTGAAAACGTCCCGCACCGGTTAAGAGGGCGATTGGCCGTTTGGCTGATTGAGATTCGGGCGGGCGTTTATGTCGGCGATTTATCGGCCAAAGTCAGGGAGATGATCTGGGCGCAAATTGTAGACGGTATTGAAGAAGGCAATGCAATTATGACCTGGAGCACCAATACCGAATCGGGATTTGATTTTCTGACGCTAGGCGAAAATCGCCGTTTGCCGGTCGAGTTTGACGGACTCAAACTGGTTTCTTTTTATCCGGTTGAAGACCAAAAGGATAAAGAAGCTCTTTAACAATTTAATGGTAAAAAACGGCTGTTTTTTCGGTGGAAAAACGGAAGTGATTATTTCGCTTTAGTAACAGTATGTTATGATCAGTGTGTTCCCCACAGCCGTGGGGATGAACCGCCCTCTAACGTGAACGTTTAAATCAAAAGCGGGTGTTCCCCACAGCCGTGGGGATGAACCGTCGCCGTGCTCGCCCGGCTAAAGCTGCCTGTAGTGTTCCCCACAGCCGTGGGGATGAACCGCGCAACTCAATCACGGAAATGACGGGGAACGGGTGTTCCCCACAGCCGTGGGGATGAACCGGCAAACTTCGCGCTGAATTGCGCATCTTTTCGTGTTCCCCACAGCCGTGGGGATGAACCGGCTTTGTCGTTGATACCCCAGCCGGGGACGGTGTGTTCCCCACAGCCGTGGGGATGAACCGCAATATTTATTAATGATGAACGCCCGTTTCCGGTGTTCCCCACAGCCGTGGGGATGAACCGGCGAGCGGCAAAACTGGCGATCACAGCGGCGGGTGTTCCCCACAGCCGTGGGGATGAACCGCCGCCATTTTTTATCAAAGAAGCGGCATAAATGTGTTCCCCACAGCCGTGGGGATGAACCGGCAGTGATGTTTTTCTGAGACAAATTTATAAAGTGTTCCCCACAGCCGTGGGGATGAACCGCTGAGGGGTGACCACTTGGATGTTGTCAATGGGTGTTCCCCACAGCCGTGGGGATGAACCGCATTACCGGAAAAACAGCACCGATAGAAATCAGTGTTCCCCACAGCCGTGGGGATGAACCGCAACATCACGAGGATAAACGGCAACCAATTTAGTGTTCCCCACAGCCGTGGGGATGAACCGCGGATTAACAGTAAACGGGGTTAAACAGCCGAGTGTTCCCCACAGCCGTGGGGATGAACCGCCTCTCTCGAATTCGATAGAGTTTGGAGTGGTGTGTTCCCCACAGCCGTGGGGATGAACCGCTCCTACGGATTAGTACAGGCATCAACCAGGGGTGTTCCCCACAGCCGTGGGGATGAACCGTTTTTCCAAAGAAAGCGGGTTACCCGTTCCATGTGTTCCCCACAGCCGTGGGGATGAACCGTCCACGACCTAAAGCCGCAAGCCAGATCACTAGTGTTCCCCACAGCCGTGGGGATGAACCGAATATTTGCAGATGATATTTCAATTTCAAGCCGTGTTCCCCACAGCCGTGGGGATGAACCGCCTCTCTCGAATTCGATAGAGTTTGGAGTGGTGTGTTCCCCACAGCCGTGGGGATGAACCGTTTTGGGATAAGGGCAAGCAGTTAGAGTTAGCGTGTTCCCCACAGCCGTGGGGATGAACCGTATCGGGCTGTATTTTACTGGTGGGACGACGAGTGTTCCCCACAGCCGTGGGGATGAACCGCTTATGACGATGCGGCGAAGTGCGCAATAAAGGTGTTCCCCACAGCCGTGGGGATGAACCGCTCAATTACTTTGGGAGGGCCTGCATTAACACGTGTTCCCCACAGCCGTGGGGATGAACCGGCACTTGGTGGGGCCAAATGGATACGCACAAAGTGTTCCCCACAGCCGTGGGGATGAACCGCGAGCGATCATGTACCAGTCTCCTGATGATGTGTGTTCCCCACAGCCGTGGGGATGAACCGGCACTTGGTGGGGCCAAATGGATACGCACAAAGTGTTCCCCACAGCCGTGGGGATGAACCGCAATAGTCGAGGATGATGATTTAGGCGTAATTGTGTTCCCCACAGCCGTGGGGATGAACCGCTTGAGGCGAGTTTACCGAGTCTTTCTTGATGGTGTTCCCCACAGCCGTGGGGATGAACCGCTTCTTAATGTCGTTTATTTCTAGCCATTTCAGTGTTCCCCACAGCCGTGGGGATGAACCGGGAATGTTTTTCTTTTGATGTTTCAAATTTCCGTGTTCCCCACAGCCGTGGGGATGAACCGCCGAATTATGCAGAAACGAAACAGCGGATGATGTGTTCCCCACAGCCGTGGGGATGAACCACCCTGAAATGCGTCGGCGGTTCGCCCGGTTGCGTGTTCCCCACAGCCGTGGGGATGAACCGTTAGGGTGCGCGTCCTTGCGCTGAGAAATGTTGTGTTCCCCACAGCCGTGGGGATGAACCGTAGGTGCCGACGAGCAAGCCTGTAAAACTTATGTGTTCCCCACAGCCGTGGGGATGAACCGCCTCTTAATTTTGCCTCGCTAATTCCGAGTCCGTGTTCCCCACAGCCGTGGGGATGAACCGTGCGCCGAGAAAAAATTGATGTTGACGATAAGGTGTTCCCCACAGCCGTGGGGATGAACCGGTATACGCTGCTTGTTACGCCGCGTGGCAAAAGTGTTCCCCACAGCCGTGGGGATGAACCGCATATCGTCATGCGCTGGAACAGGGAACGCGAGTGTTCCCCACAGCCGTGGGGATGAACCGCAACTGAGCTTTTAAACCAGCAATTGCAGCGCGTGTTCCCCACAGCCGTGGGGATGAACCGACCAAGGCAGTTATGTATTTAGTTGCCAATTTGTGTTCCCCACAGCCGTGGGGATGAACCGTTGTGATTGCTCCAGTTTCAAAACAAACAACCGTGTTCCCCACAGCCGTGGGGATGAACCGTGCATAGGTTCTTTCTTTATCATCCCTATTAAGTGTTCCCCACAGCCGTGGGGATGAACCGAGCTTATCATAATCGGGCAATTCGCACCTAAAGTGTTCCCCACAGCCGTGGGGATGAACCGGCCTTTCAGCACTTTGTCGCCACACTTATTCCGTGTTCCCCACAGCCGTGGGGATGAACCGCTTATTTCTTGCAGCTCGACGGTGACAGCCTCGTGTTCCCCACAGCCGTGGGGATGAACCGGAAATTAACTAATGAATAAACCAATACAACACGTGTTCCCCACAGCCGTGGGGATGAACCGCGACAAGCAGGCGCATAACGCTGAACTAAGGCGTGTTCCCCACAGCCGTGGGGATGAACCGATGATGTCAATCCGCCAAAAGTGCGAAGATGCGTGTTCCCCACAGCCGTGGGGATGAACCGGCTAAACTAACTTCTTCCGGTCCTGATTTTTCGTGTTCCCCACAGCCGTGGGGATGAACCGCCATTGAAAAATTCGTGGTTGATTGGCCGGGCGTGTTCCCCACAGCCGTGGGGATGAACCGGTTGTTGCACCAGAGCAGCACGGATAATCGGTGTGTTCCCCACAGCCGTGGGGATGAACCGGACAACGCGCGCGTCGCGGGTCAGACCAACATGTGTTCCCCACAGCCGTGGGGATGAACCAGGTGTTCCTGACGAAGCGTTTGCCGGGGATTTGTGTTCCCCACAGCCGTGGGGATGAACCGGCCCAGCGTGGCAATAACTCCGCGCAATCCACGTGTTCCCCACAGCCGTGGGGATGAACCGCATAGCTACGGCAAGGTGCACAGTGGATTTGAGTGTTCCCCACAGCCGTGGGGATGAACCGCCTATTTTTTGCAGCTCAACGGTGATAGCTTAGTGTTCCCCACAGCCGTGGGGATGAACCGCCGGTTAGCGTCCAGAACACGCCCTTGCATAGGTGTTCCCCACAGCCGTGGGGATGAACCGCAGCTCAGCGAAGCAAGCGCAACAATACGCCAGTGTTCCCCACAGCCGTGGGGATGAACCGATTCCGCTCAGTCGATCAAAGACACTCTAGATGTGTTCCCCACAGCCGTGGGGATGAACCGCCTTATATCGTAATACAGGCATCTGATATTGGGTGTTCCCCACAGCCGTGGGGATGAACCGCCAAGGGCGATGAGCGCGACATAATTACCGGTGTGTTCCCCACAGCCGTGGGGATGAACCGGCCCAGCATAGTACTCCCCATGCTTTTAAATACGTGTTCCCCACAGCCGTGGGGATGAACCGTACCGAGGCGGAGCCTGTAGAGTCTCAGCACTGTGTTCCCCACAGCCGTGGGGATGAACCGGTACGCGCACTGATTTGCGAACCAATTGGAAGGTGTTCCCCACAGCCGTGGGGATGAACCGGGTTCGCAATGAGATTACTGCCAATATTAATAGTGTTCCCCACAGCCGTGGGGATGAACCGCACTGTTGCCAATGCGTTTAAGAAATATCCATGTGTTCCCCACAGCCGTGGGGATGAACCGCGGCTGCTCAACACCTGAGCTGGACGACGGCTGTGTTCCCCACAGCCGTGGGGATGAACCGCTGATTCATTGCCTCCTGAGCGGACAAGGTCGGTGTTCCCCACAGCCGTGGGGATGAACCGGTCATCGATAGCACAGTGCCGTCGGCATCGTTGTGTTCCCCACAGCCGTGGGGATGAACCGTCAGATCCGCCACTGACGACTACACCGAGCTGGTGTTCCCCACAGCCGTGGGGATGAACCGGCGACAGAGCAACCTATCGACACGCACAGTGCGTGTTCCCCACAGCCGTGGGGATGAACCGTTTGACAACGACCCAGCCGTAAGGATGCTCCAGTGTTCCCCACAGCCGTGGGGATGAACCGCCGATATTGCCTTCTTTGGGCGTTCCAAGCACAGTGTTCCCCACAGCCGTGGGGATGAACCGGATTACTACTTAACAGAGTTTTCAATAAAACTGTGTTCCCCACAGCCGTGGGGATGAACCGCAAGAGTCCGCCCATCTTTCGATCAGTCCAGTGTGTTCCCCACACCCGTGGGGATGAACCGTACAAATGGCAGGTAGATTAGAGGTAAGTACAGTGTTCCCCATAGCCGTGGGGATGAACCGTTGGATCGATTAGGGCGGAGTTTGCACCACCTGTGTTCCCCACACCTGTGGGGATAAACCGCCGCCATCAATGGCATTAAGATTTTTTCAACAAGCTTCCTACACGCGTTATTCGGTCGTATTAGCAATGATTTTATGAATCCGTTTAATGCTAATTGCGATAATTATCAAAATAAACGGAATGGAGATACCTTCAATGATTTCCGGGTTAACTTTCCAGCCGATAACATGCAGCGCTTCGGCTATTTTGCCGATAAGGCTGGCCGCATAATAGGTAATGGCGACCATCGAGATGCCTTCGACCATTTGTTGCATACGCAATTGCATTTTTGCGCGTAAGTCCATTGACGTGAGCAAGCCCTGGTTTTGCCGCTCAATAATAATGTCAACACGCGTGCGTAGTAATTGGCTGGCGTTACTGACGCGCTCGGAAAGCAGGGTAAAACGATGAGAGATTGAGTCGCAGGTATTAATCGCCGGTTCCAGCCGTCGTTTAATAAATTCACCCAAAGTTTGAATGCCCTGGATTCGAACTTCGCGTAAATCGTTTACCCGTTGTTCGACCAATTGATAATAGGCGCTGGCGGCCGCAAAGCGAAAGTGGTTGCTGGAGATGTAATTTTCGACTTCAGCGGCCAGTGTGGTTAGCTCATCCAATAATTCGCCGTCATTATGGCCCGGCAGCGTCATTGCGTTGGTGATGCTATACAGTTGCCGGTCGGACTTATTGAGCGCCGGATACAGTTTGCGCGCGATCGGAAACGCCAGCAACGCCAAGATCCGGTACACTTCAATCTCAAACAGCCGTTGCAATAGGCGTCCGGCCTGTTCCTTTCTTAAACCATGGTTAATGATTAAAAAACGGCTGAAACCATCAACATGAATGCGAAAATCGGTAAAGACCGAGGCGGCGCCGCCGGTTACTTTGGAGCCGATGACTGCGTTGTTGGCAAAGTAAGTCGAGAGCGCGGCCAGGTCGGCATTCTCGTCATAATTAATATCGGCAGCGGAGACGATGGTGGCGTGGGCCGCAACTATGAGCTGGCCGGTTAATTGCGCCATCCAATCCACCGGCACTTTTTTCAGCACGGAATCTGCAAAAGGATCTTTCGGCGTATCCTGTACATAAAAGCTGTAGGTACTGAATTCGCCGTGTTGTTCCCAACGTATCTGAAAGGAATTAAAGGTGGCGCTAAAGTGATCCGCGTCTTTTTCAGGCGGGGCGACACCGAATCTTTCGCAAAGCGTTGCCAAGTGTTTGCGCTCCTGCAATTTTTCATCGGTCGTCAGCAATAACGCAAGATGGCTGGCTCTAACAGGCAAATTGAGAACAAACGGAGCCCGGGCGTGGACTTCGTTGTGAAGTACAAATCGTTGCGAGTGGTTTTCGGGGATGGGAAATAAAGTTGTCACAGGTATTTTTTTGCTAATGATGAGTTGAGCCAATTTAACCTAAAAAGCGCTGTTGCGCTTGGCTATTATCGGCGCTTTGATGGTCTCGCTTATTTTCATTCTTTCTAAAGAAACTCGATTACCTTGAAAATAAGCGATGGCGCGAAATTATTTACAGACCGGTATTATCTGGCATTACCTTCTTCTGCCGCTTTCCGGTACCAATAAGCCGCTTTGGCATCATCCTGCGCTACGCCTTGACCGATTTTATATTTAAGAGCCAAATTGTATTGCGCATTTGCATTGCCTTGTTCCGCCGCTTTTTGATACCAGGAAACGGCTTGAGCGTAGTTTTGGGTTACATGTTGACCTTGGTCATACATGACGCCTAGATTGAACTGGGCTTTTGCGTGACCTTGACCGGCCAATTGTTGGTAAATTGAAAAAGCTTCTGCATGGCGGCCTTGATCGTTCAAGTCATATGCGCGTTGAAACGTAGCTTCGCTATGGGTGTTTGACGGAGGCGGTTCCTGCTGTTGTTGCTGTTGCGTCTGTTCGCGTTGCGTCTCTTGCTTTTGGTCGGGTCGTTGCTCGGGCGCTTTGTCCGTTTCGTTGAAATGTGCCTTTTCACTATGCTGCCTGGCTTTAGCTTCTTGTTCCCGAATCCATGCATTATGTCCGGCGCGCTTAACCGGGTCTATTAATACGGCATAGGAAGCATTCACCAGCTTTATGACTCTTTCCGCTTCTTCGGTGCTACCCTGGAATTTGTCTGGGTGAAAAGTTTGGCAAAGGGCTTTATAGGCCGCTCTGATGACACTGGCGGGGGCGTCTCTTGTAACCTTTAGGTTATCGTAATGGGTACGTATGTTAGCCATAGAACTTAAGTTTTTGTTGTTTTACGTGAACGAAAATCGTGGCAATTATAACCGGTTCTGTCGAATTAACCGCAAAAACGCATGCTTTAGATGGATAAAGATGACAGTGTTAAACCGCCCGGATTGATTCACTCAGCGCATGAAATCAGCATCTGGTCTATCTGTAATGTGCATATTGAATCACTGCCATTAAGTTAAGCACAATGATTCGGTAGGAGCGGGCCATGCCCGCGAAACTTGAACGACAATTACTGAGTTGCGCTCTCTCATCGCGGGCATGGCCCGCTCCTACAACGCTTAACTTAATGGCAGTGGCATGTTGAATAGGTTCTGGGAAATAGAGACGGCGTATTTTTATTTGAAATTCTTTGCTTACGCTTTGCTATTTAAATCGATTATTGTCTGGGAGACTCTTAACCGGTTTTCCTGTTTAGAGCATCCAATAGTCAAATCGGGTCGGTACATTTCATGGTGATTGCTACCGGATGACTTGATTTTTTGGGATATGAAAGCATTAAGTAGTTGAAAAGAACCTTATTAGCAGGCTTATTTGAACCTTTAACCGCTTGCATATTTGCTTTAGATTGTTCTTGTTGAGTCGTTAGGATTGATATTGTTCATGTTATTTTGCATATTAATTTATGGCACGGAAATAGCTTGGTTCTGTAAATGTTATAAAGTTAATTGAATTCTAATTGGGAAATAATATGAACAATCGCATCATAGAAATATTCCCGATACACGGCTGTTTAGCCGGTTCCAAAAGCCATTTTTCTTGTTGAATACGGCTATTTTAAAGAAGCGATTAAGGAACAAATAATACCGGGATTGCCTTGTTGCCGCTTGCCGTTGCAAGCGCGGAGGCAAACCGGAACAGGCCGGCTGAACCGGCTTTCCGGCGTTATTTTGCCGGATTAAATTTTTAAAGAATCCCGTCAATGCGGGATGGAGACTTTTATGAAACAGATCACGTTCGCATGTTTAATCATTGTCCTGGCCGGATCACTGACCAGCAACGCTGTCTGGGCGAGAGGAGGCCATGGTGGCGGATTCGGAGGCGGACATCATGGCGGCGGCGGTTGGGGCTATGGTCATGGAGGCTACTATAGCGGCATTGGTTTAGGGTTGGGCCTAGGCTACGGTTTAGGCTATTACGGCGCGCCTTACTACTCCCCTTATTATGGCTATCCGCCCGCGGTAGTTACCGTACCGGCGGCACCGCCGGTCTACATTCAGCAAACCCCGCCGGTTATCCAGCAAAATCCGCCCGGTTACTGGTATTACTGCAATGACCCTGAAGGTTATTACCCCTATATCAAGGAATGTTTCAATAGGTGGCAGCAAGTTGAGCCTATACCGTCCGCACCTCGTTAAGGAGTTCAAGTATGTCGCGTTTTTTCATAGTATTTTTGAGCTCAGTTATGCTGGTGGTAACCGGTTGCGTCAGCTTGCCCAGCGGACCCGATGTGATGGTGCTGCCGGGTACCGGCCTGTCTTTCGAACAATTTCGTAACGACGATGCTGTCTGCCAGCAATTCGCTAGCTACCGGATTGGCGGCACTACAGCCAACCAAGCGGGGGTGAATAGCGGCGTTACCAGCGCCGCAGTGGGCACGGCGCTGGGTGCGGCAGCCGGAGCAGCAATCGGGGGAGGGAGTGGCGCGGCCATCGGCGCCGGCAGCGGTTTGGTGGGAGGCAGTCTCGTTGGTGCCGGTGCCGCGAATAGCTCGATGTATGAGACACAACAACGCTACGATACGGCTTATATTCAATGTATGTATGCCAAGGGCCATCAGGTTCCTGTATCGGGTCAATTCTCGGGTGCAACATCCCATCAAGTTGCGCCGTCCTCCCATATACCTCCACCACCGCCCGGTTCGTCACCGCCTCCGCATATTCCGCCGCCACCGCCCGGACAGCCGCCGGCGCCACCGCCACAATAACAGCGCCATGAACAAAATTTACCGAACTCAGGCGGGTTTTCTGGCGCTTATCTTCTATGCGCTTGTTCTGACCGGTTGTTCTTTTGGCCCGTCTTTGCCGACGCCGGAAGAGCAGGCTGAAAAGGTCGAACGGTTTATGACTGAAGGCGGTTACTCCGTTTCACGTGATTATCCGATCGATTCGGTCCATGAAACGTGGCGGCATGACGGTCAAGCCGTTGAAGTTTCAATGCTTGCACCGAAGGCTCCCGGTGTTTATCCGTTGATTATTTATCTGCCGGGCTTGGGCGAATCTGCCGAGGGTGGGCGGCTTTGGCGTAAAACTTGGGCCAAGGCCGGTTACGCGGTTTTCAGCATACAACCGGCCGAGATCAGTTCGGCGCTTAAAGAACTAACGCCGATGCCGGGAAAACCGGGTGATGACAAGCCCTCAGAGGACGAGGATGACTCGGATGACAGCGATAAATCCAGGCCGTCGAAGGCGGTCAGAAACAGCGAGCTGCACTATGTAGGGCATGAGTATTTCTCGCCGGCATCGCTGAAAAAACGTATCAACCACGTACTCTGGGCTTATGCACAGCTCAAACTGCGGGTTAAAGCCGGTCAGGCCCTGTTTAAATCGGCCGATGTGTCGAGAGTGATCATTGCCGGTTACGATATCGGGGCACAAACAACAGAGGAAATAATCGGCGAGAAATTTGGCGCCGATTTTCCGCAAGCTCAAGACTTCAGTCCGATTGCCGCTATGTTATTCAGCCCGTCTGTGGATATGGCGCTCGGGAACTTAACCAACCGCTACAAAAATATTGCTATCCCGTTGTTGGTCGTCACCGGCAGCGAGGACGACGATCCTTACGGGATCAGTTCGCCCTATGTGCGCACCGCAATTTGGGAGTATGCGCCGCCCGGCAATAAGTATTTGCTGGTATTGAATAAAGGCGGGCATCAATTATTGGCGGGATCTAATTTGGCGCATCGGCAAAAGTCCGATCCGGCTCAGGAATCCGAAGAAAAAACCGGACCAAGCGAGCCCATGCAGCGCTTTGGCATGGGCAATGCCGTGCGCGGCGGGGGCAGGAGAGGAGGAGGCGGTGGCGGTGGCGGTTCGTCCGCAGGGCCTTTCGGCGGCATGGGCAGGCCGTCGCACGGCGGTCGACAAAATGGCGAACAGGATGCCAGGCATATCGCGGCGGTATTCAGCGTATCGACCGCATTTTTGGACACTGTCTGTAAGTCAGACAAGTTTGCCCAATCGTGGATATCCGGAAAAGCCGGTCTATGGCTGAATAAGTCGGCAAGCCTGAAAATCAAGTAGACGGCTGAAAATCAAAGTTTAGGATTTTTTCATAACGGACTTGCTTACTATAATGAAGCGATTATTTCATATAAGTTGGATGCTTTTATTGGCAATCATTCTGTCGCTTTTTGTCTGGTTAAGGCCGGTTTCGGTTAATGCGCTAAATTACCTGATTTGGAAATGCACAACGACTACGCAGACCGAAACCGGTAATATTGTTTACCAAGGCGCTCATATCCATTATGTCTCATACGGCCATGGTGATCCCGTATTGTTATTGCATGGCGGGCTAAGCAATAAACTCAGTTGGTTTTCCCAGATACCCTGGCTGGTTGCTTCCGGGCGTCGAGTCGTGCTGATTGATACCCGCGGTCACGGCGATTCGACAGCCGGTAATTCCAAGCTCAGCTACTCAATTTTTGCAGAAGACACGCTGCTGGTGCTCGACCGGCTGGGTATCCGGCGCACCGACATCGTCGGTTGGAGCGACGGCGGGATTATTGCGTTATTGCTGGGGCTCGAAGCGCCGCAACGCGTGGGGCGAATCGTTGCAATCAGCGCTAATTTCGAACCTTCCGGAGTGATTCCTGAGACCGACCGGCCCCATGATGAAGCTCGTAACAGCTTACTGAACAAAATGATCGATTGGCTGCGTAGCTTATGGTCCGGAGCAGGAGAAAGACATGCCGTTCTGGAAGCGGAGATCAAGGAATTATGGCGAACAGCGCCGCAACTCGATCATGCTGATTTGCAGGTCATTACAGCGCCAACAATGGTGATTACAGGAGAAAACGACATTATCGATTTACGCCATTCCAGTGAATTGGCTCAAATGTTGGCAAACGGAAAGATTGAAATTGTGCCGGATGCGGGACATGCCGCACCTATTACTCATGCCGGGCAGATCAATCAATTAATCGCATCGTTCCTCAATATCGAACCGGCCATGTAACATACCGGTTCCTTGAAAATAGTTCAGCCCATGAAAATAAAAAAAACTCTGCTTGCGTGCCTGTTGCTGACTTTAACCGTGCTTGGCATTATTTGGGCAAAACATGCCCATCCGCCAATTCTGCAAGAGTCGATACACAGTGAAAACTTTGGCGATATAGCTGTTGCCCAGCCGCTATGGGGCTCTCAGGGCTTGGCGCTGGTGTTTGCCGATACGCAGAAATTTCCGGCAACCGCTTTGGGCCAGCGTCTGGCTGCAACCGGAATGACTGCGGCAGTTGTTGATCCGGGGCGGTTTTTTCAAGGCTTTAATGCCGAAAGCGGACAATGTCTTGATGATCAGCGTGTCGCTACATCTATCGACGCCCTGCTAAAAGAGTTGCCGGTCTCTTCGGTAAATCATCTGCTTGTTGCCGGTATCGCCGAAGGTGCCCTGATACCGTTTATTAACGCCCAATCCCCATCTAAAACTGAGGTCACCAATCTTTCTATTGGCTTTTCGGTCGCGCTGCCTAATGAGCTGGTCTTGTGTCCTCCGTTGCTCAGCCACTATCAGAATCAAAAACACAGTCTGGTCTCGTCTCCCAGCCTGGAAGGCAACTGGCGTTCGGTTTGGACTGATCAGCCTCCTGACGAGACTGCGGTTTTTATTAAAGCTTTGGGAAATGTCGATACCTGGATTGCGGCTTACGATACGCCGCTTGATGCGTTACTGATTGATGAAGTGAATACAGCTCTTGGCAAAAGCCATCAATTTTCTCCACCGATGCCGGTAGTCGAGGTACCTGTTACCAAGCCCGGAGATAACGTTACGATTTTTTATTCCGGCGACGGCGGCTGGCGCGACCTGGATAGAACCGTAGCCGGGGAAATGGCTGCCATAAATTATCCGGTGGTCGGCGTGGATGTGTTACGTTATTTCTGGGAGCGCAAAACCCCGGAGCAAGCGGCAGCCGATCTGGCGACAACCATGGCGTATTACCGGAAAAATTGGGCGGTAAAGTCATTTGTGTTGGCCGGTTATTCGTTCGGCGCCGATATATTGCCTGCTATTTACAATCGCCTGCCGCAGCAAGATAAGGACAGCATTAGGCTTTTGGTGTTGATAGCATTGGCGAATAGCGCTGATTTTGAAATTCATGTTTCAGGCTGGCTAGGACAAATTTCGAGTGGACGTTCCCTGGCTCCGGAACTGGCGCAGATACCCAGAAACAAGATTTTATGTATCTACGGCAAGGAAGAGAAAGCCGAAACAGCCTGCACCAAGCTGCTAAATAGCGAGGCCAATATTCTGGAATTGCCCGGCGGCCATCATTTCGACCAGGATTATCCGAAACTGACCAAGCAAATACTCGATGTATACCGGCAGCACGGCATTGGCGATGTTCGATAAAGGATCTGTTCTAGATATTTGAGTCTGTTATTCACCACGAAGGCACGAAGAGCACGAAGAAAGACATAAACTTCGTGTCCTTCGTGTCTTCGTGGTGAATAAAATGCTTAATAAAGAATGTACTTTTGCGGAAATGGCCTAACTGAGTTAAGTCTTTTTCTATCACACTTTAAATAACAAGCGCATGACCAAAGAAACATTAAGCCGATTGACTCAAAAAATCGCTCATTTATTACCGTTGGCTTTGTTTGCCTGTGCGCTTTACATCGTTCATAACGAAATCAAAGTCCACGACTTGAACGACATCCTGTCATCGTTACAAACCATGCCGATGCGGATTATGTTCGCCGCTTTTGCGTTAACCGTGATCAATTACCTGATCTTGGCGGGTTATGACTGGCTGGCATTACGTTTCACCGGGTATACCCAAATTCCTCTATCGAAAATGATTCCGGCAGCCTTATTAGGTTATGCGATCAGCAATAACACCGGTCATGCCTGGGCTGCCGGAGGTTCTATTCGTTACCGGTTTTACTCGAAATGGGGCGTGCCGGGCTGGGACATTATAAAAATTTCCTTGTTCCAAACGATCACTTATCTATTAGGCGCGCTGAGTTTGGGTTGGGTCGGCAGCTTGTTATTGCCGCACTATTTATCAAACACTGTGCAGGAGCCGCAAGCCATTCATTGGGTCAGCCTGATTTGTGCGCTTGCTTTGCTGGTCTATTGGGCCGCCGTTTTATTATGGCGCAAGCCGTTGCTGATTAAAGGTTTCGAATTAGTTTTGCCATCGCCGCGTATCGCCGTTTGGCAAACGCTGGTGTCCGGTATCGACATCGTACTGTCGTCATTGGTGTTGTGGGTACTATTGCTCGGCAAGGTCGATATTGATTTTGGCGCATTCGTCGTGGTGTTTGTGGTGGCGCAGGTCGTCGGCGTTATCAGCCAGGTACCGGGCGGTATCGGGGTGTTTGAAAGCGCATTTTTATGGCTGATGTCGGATATTGAGGTAACGGATCAGCATTTGGTTTTGATTGGCGCTTTGCTGCTGTACCGGGTCATTTATTATTTCCTGCCGTTATTGCTGGCCGGAGCCGGGCTGTTGAGCTATGAAATATACAGTCGCCGGGCGTTGTTAGCCGAAAGCAGTAGTGCTGTGAGCCGGATTTTATCCGCTGTCGTGCCGCAACTGTATTCGCTGTTATTGCTGTTTGCCGGTGGCATTTTGCTGGTTTCCGGCTCCATTCCCGCTAACTCCGAAGCTTTGGATTGGCTACGCGACCTGGTGCCTCTGCCTATCGTTGAATTATCGCATCTGGCGGGCAGCCTGATCGGTTTGCTGCTGTTGTTTTTGGCGCGGGGAATCCGTCTCAAGATCGATGCGGCTTGGTATAGCAGCCTGTTTTTGCTGGGATTGGGCATTATTACTTCATTGCTCAAGGGATTCGACTGGCGCGAAGCCTTGGTATTATTGATGATACTGACGCTGATGTTGCCCACTCGCAGCCACTTTCAACGCCGGTCGTCGTTACTGCGCATGTCTGTTTCCAGATCCTGGTGGGCAACGATTGCGATGGTGCTGGTGGGTTCGATCTGGCTGGGTTTTTTCGCTTATCGGGACGTCGAATACGTACACGAATTGTGGTGGCAGTTTTCCTATGAAGGCAATGCATCGAGATTTTTACGGACATTATTGCTGATCGGTGTCGTTATATTGTTCTATGGATTATCGCGATTATGGAGTGTCGCTCCACCGCAATTTTTGGAAAAACCCACAGCAAACGAACTTGGCGAGGCGCAACGCTTGGTGCTTCAATGCTCTGATACCCAGGGTTATTTGGCGTTGTTGGGTGATAAATACCTGCTGTGGAACACTGAGCGCAACGCCTTTATCATGTTTGCGATAACGCCCCATTTCTGGGTTGCAATGGGTGATCCCGTCGGTGATCAAGCGGCGGTTGAAAATCTGCTTTGGCAATTTCAGGAACAGGCTGACCGCTATGGTGCAAAAGCCGTGTTTTACCAGGTTGGCGCGGAATTGTTGCCGTATTATCTCGATCAGGGCTTGTCGTTATTTAAACTCGGCGAAGAAGCCCGAGTGGATTTATTAAATTTCAGTTTACAAGGCAAGCTGCGCGAGACGCAGCGAACTGCCCGCAACAAGTTCGGAAAACTGGATTATCGCTTTGAAATATTGTCGGGACCATCGGTTGATGCGGTGTTGCCGATCTTGCGACGGATTTCCGAGGCTTGGCTATCGAATAAAAACACACGGGAAAAAGGATTCTCGCTGGGTTTTTTCGATGAAGATTATTTGCGCCGTACCGATGTGGCTGTGATAAAAGACGATTCGGGACAAATCAGGGCTTTTGCCAATCTCTGGCAGACCGCTGACCGGCAGGAGCTTTCCCTCGACTTGATGCGTTACGATCCGGACAGTCCGAAAGGTATCATGGATTTCTTGTTTACCGAGCTGATGATGTGGGGCAAGGCGGAGAATTACCGATGGTTTTCGTTAGGCATGGCGCCTTTGGCCGGACTGGAACGGCGTCCTTTGGCGCCGCTGTGGCATAAAGTCGGCACGGCCATTTTCGATATGGGCGATCAATTTTATAATTTTGAAGGACTTTACGAATACAAGGCCAAATTTGCGCCACAATGGCAACCGCGCTATCTGGCTGCACCGGCGGGTTTATCGGTGCCTTTTATCCTGATGGTCATCACCCGTTTGATTTCCGGAAGCTGGCAAGGCGTTTTCAGCAAATAGCGATAATGGGGAATTACAGCAGGAATGCAAAGGGGTAGCTTGACTGAGGTACAGGCGGCCACTATAGTCCCAAACATAGCATTGGTTTTCCTGTTTTTCGATTCCGGTCAACAACAAAGGAGTAACGCATGTCTTTAGTCAGTTTCGTTATTATCATCGTCGCGCTTTTAATTGCGATGTCACTCCGGGTCGTGAAAGAGTACGACCGCGGTGTTATTTTCTTTCTCGGTAAAGTCACCGGCGTGCGCGGCCCCGGCCTGATCATTTTGATACCGTTCATTGAGCTGATGACCAAAGTCACTCTTCGCACGATTACCATGAATATCCCTTCTCAGAAGATCATCACCAAGGACAACGTGTCGATCGATATCGCGGCCGTCGCCTATTACAAGATCGTTGATCCCCAAAAGTCGGTCGTCGCGATCGAGGACATCACCAGTGCCGTGAACCAAATCAGTCAAACCACGGTACGCAACGTTGTCGGCCAGTTCTCGCTGGACCAGTTGCTTTCCCGGACCAGCGACATTAACCTGCAAATCAAGAATGTGATCGATACCCATACCGAGCCTTGGGGCGCAGAAGTGACGGCTGTCGAGATTAAGGACATCACGCTTCCCGAAAATATGCAGCGTGCGATGGCGAAAGAGGCGGAGGCCGAGCGCGAGCGGCGCGCCAAGATAGTCGCTGCTGAAGGCGAGTTTCAGGCGGCGGTGAAACTCGGCGAGGCCGCGGATATTATTGCACTGCACCCGGTCGCATTACAGCTTCGCACACTCCAGACCATGGCCGAGATTGCGACAGAGAAAAACTCAACGATTATCTTCCCGGCGCAGTTCATGACCACCGTGCAGGAGGCAATTTCGACGATCAAACAAGACTCAAGCCATAAGTCATTGCCGTAACTGAAAATCCTCAAAACAGCCGGCTGTTTGCGCTCGTTCCGAGCGCTGCGGTCGGCGAAAAGCCCCGTCCTGTCTATCCCGCTAAGATATGGATGCCCGACATGAATCCTCCACTTTATTGCTGATGCAATACTATCGATTGTTTTGCTCAAGTTTATCTTTGGAATGAGCTGCATTGCTTCAGAAAATTGCATTGCTGTTTGGTTGAAATAAACCTTTTCTACGGTTTTTTTCAACCTTTATTCATTTTATTAGTTTATTTCGACTCGCTCCTATTAGGGAATCAGGATTGATTCTTATCAGTTTATTCGATATGCACCAGTATGTGGCATGGAAATGGCTTAAAGCTATGGAGTATTCAATATTCTGCATGCTTACAGAATCCCTGGAATAAACATTTAACTGACCTTTTGAGGAATCGCGATGATATTAGATATTCTACTAATGAGTGTTTTTGGTGTAGCTGTTTTCTATGCTCATCTTTTCATCAAAGAAATAATGACTGAAGAATCAAATTCATAATTATGCAACGCCCGGCATTACGAGAAGCATTCGAAAGGCTACGAAAAACAGCGGAGCGAGGACATCCCGACTCGGCCGATCTTGGGTTGATCTACCTTCGCGGTGAAGGCGGGACAATGTCATTCGGTCTTACATTAATGATCAGGAAATAAAATGCGTCAATTAGTAACTACAGCGTTGGGCACTCTCTTGTTATCGGCGATAGCTGTAACAGTGAATGCTCAGCAATCAACAAAAGCCGGTGTTCCTGAAAAAGTGAAAGCGGATATCCTGAAAAGACATCCCACAGCTCAGGATTTGCAAGCCAGCCATGAGGTTCATTTCGGCCAGGATTTATTAGAAGTAGCATTTAAAGAAGAGGGTAAAGAGCCCAAGCTCGAACTGTTTAAAACCAATGGCAATTTGTTTACCGATGAATTGCTGTTAGAAGATTTGAATGAAGCGCCACCAGCAGTTAAAGAAGTTTTAGAAAAAAGCTTTCCCGGATATGAGCTTAAAAAAGCAGAGTTGATTGCCAATCCTAATGGAGCAGGTGAAGAGTACGAAATGTATTTAGTTGTCGGGGACGTTAATTGGAAAGTTTCGATTAATGAAAAAGGCAATATTGAAGGAAAAGACAGTTATTAATGACAGCATGAAATGTCAGTGCAATTGCATTTATTTTTTAAAACCAAGTGCGCATCACCTATGAATTTTAGGAATCTAAGTCTGCTGAAAAAAGCCATTTAATATTTCAGGTTATTTTTGAAATTCACTAAAAGTTGGCGCAATAACTGCTTATAAATCAAAGACAAGTGTTATTTTGCCGCTATGTGCTATCTATTGTGGCCGGTGAGTCACAGCTCATTATGATTTCGATTTTTTCGGCTAAATAACTAAATGGAGCTGCGGTTTCGCTGCTGATTTCGGGGTATCAATAAATTGATAACGGCAAACTATTGCCGTTTTTGCGTTATTTAATATCTGTTTCTAAATCGCAACGGCGGCTGTCGATTAAAAGGATGGAAGAGCCTGAATAAATACAACAGGCCCCTGAGCAATTAAATATTATCAATAACTTAATTTGGAGGTTTTTATGGGGATGAGCGTTTCATCATCAGCTATGTCCAGTGTCAGCGGCGCCGGCAAATGGCAACAGCAGCGACAGGATTTTAATCAACTGTCTCAAGCTTTAAAGTCCGGCAACTTGGACGCGGCTAAACAAGCTTTTTCTTCACTTTCCGCTAAATCGCCCACTGCGGCAGCCGATCCTAACAGCCCGTTGGGTAAATTAGGCCAGGCCTTGCAGTCAGGCGACATAGGCGCTGCGCAACAAGCTTTTTCTTCGCTAAGGTCAGGGCATCATCATCATGGTGCGACAAGCCAAAGTGCGACTGCTACTGCGGCGGCTCCTACGTTGGCAACATCGGGTTCCGTAGGAACTAATGTTAATACGATAGCGTAACTGCGGTTTTTTTTGCTCGTCAAATCCCTGGCGAAAGTTGCCAGGGATTTTAAGACAGCAGTCATACTGATTTTGCTTATTTAAATGCCAAGATATGAAACACTTAGGTCCCATTAGTAGTGTTGCAACATATGGTCCTTATGTTGCAACCGGCGGTTATGATAATCGGGTCATTTTGTGGGACTCAGCAACACGCAAAGCCTTGGCCCGAGGCATGCACGACCATTTGGTCAATCATTGCGCCTTTAATTCTAACGGCAAATGGTTGGTCAGCGCCGGTAGCGATTATTCGGCCCGGATTTGGGAAATCCCCACCTTACGTCTTCAGGCTGTCCTGACTGATCATGCCGACGACGTGGATATGGCCGTTTTTGCGCCGGACAATGCTTCCGTAGCTACCTGCGCCTTGGATAGAGCGGTGCGCCTATTCGATTTAACCGGTCGCTGCATCAAAACTTTCTGGGGGCATACCGGAAACATCATCTCACTGCTTTGGAGTCAGGACGGAAAACGCCTGGTTTCATCAAGTGTCGACGGAACAGTCAGGGAATGGGATATAGAGAAAGGCATTCAAGTGTCTTGCTATGATCTTGATGGCGTACGCACCGATACCATTGCAATGGATACGCAAGGACGAATCATTGCCGGTGACGACCGCGGCCGGATCGCAATCATTACAGAAGGCGAGCTTCACTATCATGCTGCGCATCAAGCAGGCATCAAGAAGATCGTTTTCTGCGAAGAGCGGCAACTTCTTGCCTCACTCAGTTATGATCGTACACTCGCCCTCTGGCATATCAGCGAGACCGGAGAACTCACGGAGCGGCAACGCACCCTCATGCCGGATATTATTTGGCCGAGAGCCGCCGCGATACTGGGTAACGATAAATTGGTTGCCGGTACCTTCGGCACGACCTACGCTGTTTATGATTGGTGCCAAGATAGCTGGAGTATCGATGGTATCGAAGCTGGGAGCGGTATCAACGCTATTGCGCTGCACCAGCAAAGTACCTACACCGTTGGCGATTCCGGCACGGTATACAAGGACGGCAAAGCTTTTTCCCATTTAGGGAGTTTATGTAATTTTTTATTACCTGCCGGTGATCATTTATTCGCAGGCGGGCAACTCGGTCAACTTTTCGATGTCAACAGCGGCAGAATTGTTTATCAACACCATTCGCCATTAAATTGCGGCGCGCTTTTTTATCGTGCCGGATCTCCCCACATCGCGATCGGCAGTTACACAGGCGAAATGATTGTATTTTCCTTGCAAGCGGACACATCTATCAGGCTGGAAAAAGAAATCCAGGTCTATGAAAATGCCATCAAGGGAATAGTCGCTAATCAGGATCAACTGTTTTCTGTTTGCGCCTCAACGGATATCGCTTGGCATAGCTGCAATGACTTAAGCCTTGTCCAAAAGATAGCTAAAGCTCATGAAAAAATTACTAACGCCTGCTGCAAAGTCGGACGGAACGGGTTTGCCAGTGTAGCGCGCGATAAGACCTTGCGCATTTGGATCGACGGCGCTGATGAAGTTTACCAAACGCCTCATGCCCATTCGGTGAAATGCATCTGCGTCAGTGCCGACGGCCAGTCATTGATGACAGGAAGCTATGGCGGCACTGTAGCGGCTTTCGACTTTCCGACAAGAACCTGGACAGCTTTCGAACGCCCGACCACAGCCGGTATCTCTTCAATAAGTTACGATCCTGTGCAACATTATTTCCTTGCTGCGTCCTATGATGGCGAAGTCTATCCACTGGCGCATTGAGCGGCCGAACGAGTTCCTTTTGAAAAAAATATTAATCTTCCCCGGCAGCCAACGAAAACAATCGTTAAATCGTCGCTTGGCTGCACATTTCGAGTCTTTATTAAAACAAGAGTTTTACGTCGAGATTCTTGAATCCGATACCGTCGATTTACCTTTGTTCAACCAGGACCTGGAAAACGATAGTCTCGTTATCGACAAAGTTAAGCAGGTTTATCAGCGTTTTTTCAACGCGGACGGTCTGATTGTGGTCAGTCCGGAATATAACGGCTCCGTCAGTCCTTACTTGAAAAACACCGTCGACTGGATATCCAGATTGCCGCGAATCATTGCGGAACAAGGCTACATTAACCCCTTTCATGGCAAACCGATGTTACTTGCAAGCGCCACTCCGGGCCAGAGCGGTGGCGTTTTAGGGCTGCAAAGCGCGCGCAACGTGTTCTCTTACCTGGGCGGCCTGATTCTGGCGGAGCAGGTAGCATTGCCATACGCTACAGACGCTTGGAAAGACGACGGATCTTTAATTGACCCCTATCTTAATGCTTACCTGCAACAAACGCTGAAACGATTCGAGGTCGTTGTCAAAAGCCTATCCATCTCTCCGCAGCAATAACCGCCAGTCAAGACAGGCTTGCTCTTTCAAATTTAACGAGAATTATCAATGATGATTGAAACCTTAAAAAAACAACACTGGCCTGAGTTTGAGACTATTTTATGCGGCGAAATGACCGATCGGGAGCGCCTGGGCTTGCCCGATTACTACGTTACCGACAGACTCACCGGACGGACTCACGCGCTATACAACGAACTGCGTTTGCTAAAAAACGACGAACTACTGGATATTGTACAAGGACGCGATCTTCCTTTGGAGGCAAGGCTGGTGGCGGGAAATCTGCTGGCTTTGATAGGGGATCCCAGAATTGAAACAACAAATCCTGCGATGATAGATATTCCCGGCGGCGCAGTCGTCATCGGGTTGGAGGATTCGGCAGTCGATGACGTGTTGGCGCGATTCGGCAAATTAGGTTTGGATGGTGCATGGATACGTAAGGAATGTCCACAGCATGAAGTCAGGCTTCAGGATTACCGGATTGGAAAATTCCCGATCACCAACCAGGAATACCGTGATTTCCTGGTCGATACGGATTATCGCGAAATACCGACGAGCTGGCTATTTAGACGGTTTCCGATCGAACGCGCCAACCATCCTGTCTATACCCTATCGGCCGAGGCTTGCGATGCGTACGCTCAGTGGTTGTCGGCTCAAACCGGCCGACGCTTTCGCTTGCCGACCGAGAGCGAATGGGAGTTTGCGGCAGCAGGGCCTGAACGTCGTGAGTTTCCATGGGGTGATGAATTCAATGAAGACTTGGCGAACACCTGCGAAACGGGGCTATTTGATACTTCGCCGGTGGGCATTTTTCATGGCGGGGAATCGTACTTTTCTGTGTATGACATGGCGGGTAATGTCGAGGAATATGTAGCCGATAATTACCAACCTTACCCCGGCGGTCCAGTGATTGACGATCATCTGAGCCAGATTCATGGTGCTTACCGCATTGCCCGCGGCGGAAGTTTTGCACGGTTTCGGGACTTGGCGAGAACACGAAGACGCCATGGACATAACCCCCGGTCTGTCACTTACGCGATGGGCTTCAGGCTCGCCGAAAGCATTTAATTCAAGCTTGATTTTATTTCCAGGAAAAAATACAAATGGCACATTTACTTTTAATCGAAGCGCCGGGCGGCAACGATTTTGATCTCTTTGAGAGCGCTTTGATGCAAGGTCATCAAGTAACATTCTTTACGGCTGATGGTGCGCATTACGCCCAAAATGGGACTTTGTCTGAATATCTTACCTTTGCAAAACGCATAGTCGAAATCAACCCTTTTGATTATGACGAATTCGAAAAACAAGCCGTTGAAATTCACGAACAAGATCCGTTCGATGCACTCCTGTGCTTGATTGATATCCGCATCACGGAAGCCGCCAGATTAGCCGAGCGGCTCAATCTCCGCTTCCTCAACCCGAAAACGGCAGTTGCCATGCGCGACAAATTTACCGTGCGGACCCTTCTGGCCGAAAAAGGGATTCGCCAACCCGAATTTGCGCTTGCCACAAATAATCAGCAACTCAGGGCCGCGATTGAAAACATGGGTTTCCCGGTTTTGGTCAAGCCGTCCGATGGTTACGGCTCGCAAAACATTGCAGCTTTCTTAACGGAAGACGATTTGAATCCTCTGCTGGATCCGTTGGATAACTATTTGCCTTGCCGTACCGATTACGGATTTGGCGTTAAAGCGAATGACCGATTGCTGGTTGAGCGGTATATTTCCGGCCAACTGGTCGGCTGCGATACGCTGACCCAGAACGGCAAACATATAATGCTGGGCATTAATGAGAAATTGATGTATCCGCAACCTTCCAGCGCGATCAAAGGGAGCTGTTTTCCGTCGGACCGGTATGAAATCAGCAAGATTGAAGACTATGTCTTTTCAATCCTGGACGCACTCGAATTTAATGATGGCGTAACGCACACGGAGATTTTGCTTTCCGAAGAAGGCCCGTTTCTGGTCGAGGTCAATCCGCGACTGGTAGGCGCCAAAATTCCCCGGTTATTGAATCTTGCATTGGGTCGGTCCATCCACGCAGACGTTATCGACCTGCATCTTGGCAAACCGTTATCGAAACTGGCCTATCGAGCGGGATACGGATATGCGGTGTCGCGATGGATCATCACTGACATTACCGGGAGCTTGGAAGAGGTCATCATTCCGCCGATATCAAGCCCAGGCATCCGACACATCGAAGTCTTGAAAAAACCGGGTGATCCGGTTTCATACCCGTATCAGAACAGTGACCGTATCGGCTATGTGATGACCTTAGGCGACACGCGGGAACAGGCTGAGCGATTAGCCGACGACTATATAGCCCAAGTGCAGGTAAAGGTATCTCCGCTGTGATTAATTGATGTTATGCATACCGGCTAAAAACTTATCAACATTCGGTAGGGTGTCAAAAGGTTTCGAAAACTCACTAATTTTTTTCAAATAAAGAGCGTCTAGAATAATAAGGCGCTTTAATTCCCGCTCAAGAAGTTCACTCAGCTATAAAATTCCATCGTCGTAATATTGAATAAGACATTATTCAATGACGAGCTTCAGGATTCAAAGCATCCGATGACTTTAAATACGTCGTCCAACACAGAAAAATTATTTTGAAAGTTACTTAGCGTACATAAGTTCAGAGAAGTTTCGCGTATATATTTTAAAAATAATTAGCAGCCCGCAGTGTTAACACATTTAGCCTGGGTCTAAAGAGGCCGGGATGAGCAAGGCTGGGTCCTGTTTCCAGCTGCTTATTAGATCGAAAGTGAATGCGCAGAGTATGTCTTTGCCAATTTTCAGGGCAGGAGATAAATAACGTACCTGTTTTTTAGTCATTAGAAATTTTTCCCGGAGAAGATTATGACAACAGTAACGAGCAACCTGAATGATCAAAATAAGCCAACCTATTGCGCTAATCCCGGCTGTCACTGCGAAGTACAGGAGGGGGAGAAATACTGTAGCGCCAGCTGTGAGAATCAGTTGGACGGTAATCTATGCTCCTGCGAACACGCAAACTGCCAAGCTGCGCAAAAGGAATTAACATGAGTAAAAACGTTAGCGATTTTTTAGTGGAGCGTTTATACGAGTGGGGGGTGAAACGCATTTTCGGCTACCCCGGAGACGGCATTAACGGCATTATGGGCGCATTAAACCGTAATCCCGATAAGCTTGAGTTTATTCAGGTAAGGCATGAAGAGATGGCGGCTTTCATGGCTTGCGCACATGCCAAATTTACCGGCGAAGTCGGTGTTTGTCTGGCTACCTCCGGCCCCGGTGCGATTCATTTACTGAACGGGTTGTATGATGCAAAACTCGATCATCAACCGGTTGTCGCTATCGTAGGACAACAGAAGCGGGCCGCATTGGGCGGCAATTATCAACAGGAAGTCGATTTGGTCTCTCTGTTTAAAGACGTCGCGCATGAATATGTGCAGATGGCGTCTACTCCGGCGCAAATGCGCCATTTGCTTGACCGGGCGATGCGCATTGCGCAATCCGAACGCACCGTGTGCTGTATCATTATTCCTAACGATATTCAGGAAATGGAGGCTCAGACACCTTCTCACGAACATGGCACTATACATTCAGGGATGGGCTTCCAGGCGCCTCGCACGGTGCCCCATAGCGAAGATTTGCAGCGTGCCGCCGATGTGCTCAACGCGGGAGACAAAGTCGCCATGCTGGTCGGTGCCGGGGCGCTGCATGCTACGGCCGAGATACTGGAAATCGCCGAGCTGCTCGGAGCCGGTATTGCCAAAGCATTGCTGGGTAAAGCCGCGGTGGCCGATGATATCCCTTATGTAACCGGCTCTATCGGGCTGCTGGGCACCAAGCCCAGCTACGACATGATGATGAATTGCGACACGCTGCTGATGGTCGGTTCCAGCTTTCCCTATTCCGAATTTTTACCGGAAGAAGGCCATGCACGTGGCGTGCAAATCGATATCAATGGCCGGATGATCGGTATTCGCTATCCGATGGAAGTGAATTTGATCGGCGACAGCGCACAAACATTAAGGTCCCTGATCCCGTTACTGCATAAAAAAGAAGATCGCCGTTGGCGGCATCGCATTGAAACGCAAGTGGCCGAGTGGTGGGAAACCTTGGAAGCGCGGGCTATGACACCGGCTCATCCGATTAATCCCCAGCGCGTGTTTTGGGAACTTTCCCCGCGTCTGCCGGATAATTGCATTATTACCTGCGATTCCGGCTCTGCGGCAAACTGGTATGCGCGCGACGTAAAAATCCGTCCCGGCATGATGGCGTCATTATCGGGCGGACTGGCCACGATGGGGCCGGGTGTGCCTTATGCGATTGCGGCAAAATTTGCCTATCCGGAGCGAGTGGCTATTGCCTTGGTCGGCGATGGCGCGATGCAAATGAACGGCATCAATGAACTGATCACGATAGGCAAATATTGGCAGCGCTGGAGCGACCCGCGTCTGGTCATTATGGTCCTGAACAACCGGGACCTGAATCAGGTTACCTGGGAACAGCGCGCGATTGAAGGCGATCCGAAATTTGAGGCCTCGCAAGATTTACCTGACTTCCCGTACGCACAGTTTGCAGAATTGATCGGCTTGGGCGGCTTTCGCATCGATCAGCCGGAGCAGCTCGGTAATGCCTGGGATCGCGCGCTCAGTGCCGATCGGCCGGTCGTGCTGGAAATCTATACCGACCCTGATGTGCCGCCGCTGCCGCCGCATATCACGTTCGCTCAGGCAAGAGCCTATGCATCGGCGATTTTGCAAGGCGATCCGGATTCGGCCGCTATCATCAAGGCATCTTTTAAACAGCTTTTTGCCTAACGCCGCAGACGATAATAATCCAAATACGCGTAGCGATTGCTATCTATGGATGTTGCTGCCGCTGATGTGCAATATATGCTTGGGTTTTATCGTGGGAAATTACCGGCGACGCCTACGGATAAAGTCATAAAATTATCATTCCAAGTCGAAAGAATATCGTTACAACTAGCCATAGCACTGGCATTTGCCACTGACAGTGCAACGCTGCCTAAAATGACTGATTTTTTTGGATTTTATTCATAATCTACGCCTAAAAAATGATCTGTTAAAAATTGCATTTTGTTATGAATTCAACCTTGAATAAGCAATCTGCCCCATTCCAGGAAATAATGTAATTTTCCAGGAATCGATTATGAAACTCTTAAAGTAATGATCAATAAATAAGTATTTGTTCGTGTTTTTATAAAACAATTAAATTTCTATCTAAAAGAAAGATATGAGATTGGAATACGGCTTTGATCATCGTAAGCCAGAAAATTTCAGAGTAATCAGATCCAGCAAACTAAAACCCACGCTCTGCCAATCGGATTGGCTTTGACAATTTTGAAATTCGGCCTGAAGAAATTGATCTCTACATTTTTGTGTCATTCGATTCAAACGTCTAAACCTTATCTACTCTACTTGGTATATTGTGTTATAAGGAAGAGCGCAATATAACTTTATAAAGTTTTGCCATTTGCTGTTTCGCTGTTTTTTTGATTTTCGCCTTCATTGCTTACTCGCTCAGAGACAAAAAAATGGTCGCCCTTATTTCCGCTCGGCATGTTCCCCATCAAAACCATCTTCTCTCCGCTCTGCCTGCGGAAATATTCGAGCGCCTTTCACCTCATCTGGAACTGATCCCGATGCCTCTCGGGGAAGTCCTCTATGAATCCGGCGGCCAATTGCAACATGTTTATTTCCCGACGACCGCTATCGTGTCCCTGCACTACGTCATGGAAAATGGCGCATCGGCCGAAGTCGCAGGCGTTGGCAATGAAGGCATGCTCGGAATTTCGCTTTTCATGGGCGGTAATACCACGCCCAGCTGCGCTACCGTACAGACCGGGGGCTACGGTTACCGATTGAAAGGACGGTTAATGATGGAGGAATTCGATCACGCAGGGCCGATGATGCGTTTGATGCTGCGCTACACTCAGGCATTGATGACACAGATGTCCCAAACTGCGGTCTGCAATCGGCATCATACGGTAGAGCAGCAATTGTGCCGCTGGTTGTTGTTAACGCTCGATCGATTGTACTCACATGAATTGACCATGACACAGGAACTGATTGCCTGCATGCTCGGCGTGCGTCGCGAAGGCATTACCGAAGCCGCCGGGAATTTGCAGCGCGCAGATTTGATCAGTTACCGCCGAGGCCATATCACGGTACTTGACCGGTTGGGATTGGAGTCGCGCTCTTGCGAATGTTACAACGTAGTCAAAAAAGAATTCCATCGTTTGCTCTACGATGAATAAACCGCTAATAGTCTTTCCAATTAATCATAAAGTTGGGTTGATCCCGGACACTAAGATTAATGATATGTTTGTTTGCGGCAGGATTAGCGTATAAGACATATAGATTGAGTTATGTGATAAAGCTTGGCCCAAACTATATGACTCCCACGGAGCGATCCGTCTCCAGATCACGTTACGATTTACATAAAGGTAAACCATGTCCGAAAAATTTTCGATTCCGCCATTATCCATTACGACGCCGACACGGCGCCGGGTGAACCTTCCTTGAAAGCAACATATAAAATTATTGCTTCGCTTGCTGGAGCGGCCCTGCTGGTTGCATTGGTGGCGGTATCGCTCGGTTTTTTCAGGCAAGCAGAGGATGCCGCCGAGGCGCGAAAGCAGACCAACGCTTTAATCATCCGTGCAAACGCCTTGCTGTCTGAATTGAGAGATGCCGAGACCGCTGAGAGCGGCTATTCGCTAACCGGTGACGAGGCATTTTTGGAACCGTACTTGGCGGTGCGCGATAGTATTCGCGGCGATCTGGAAGCATTGCGCCAACTTACCTTGGACAGTGCCGCCCGGAAACATCTGGATGCATTGGCTCCATTGGTGGATGCCAAATTGGCGGAAATGTCGCAAGTCATTGAGTTGCGCCGCCACCATGACATGACTGCGGTACTGGGGGTTGTAGGCGGCCAGGGCAGGCACTTGATGGATTCGATGCGTACCGAAATCGGTAACTTCGTCCGGATGGAAGAAGATGCGCTGGCGCTGCACGATGCAGCGTTTCAATCGAACATGCGCCATTTATTTATCATCATCGTTGCCTCCAGCTTGTTTACGCTGCTGTTGGTATTTTTGTTCGCTTATGTTTTCTATCGGAAAACACAACAGCGGATCAAGAGTTTAGTTAATCTCGAAACACAGCATTTGTTCGATATTCAAGATGAGTCGAATAAACAGCTACAGCAAGCCAACATCACCTTACAGCTCAGCGAGGAAAGGCTTGCCGTTACATTAAACTCCATCGGCGATGCAGTGATAGCCACGGATGCCGAAGCGCATGTGACGCTGATGAATCCCCTTGCCGAACAGCTCACCGGTTGGACGCAGGCTGAAGCCGCCGGTCGTTCGGTGGACGAGATTTTTCACATCATCAATCAGGAAACCCGTCAACTTGCCATCATTCCGGTCATGGACACTTTGGCGCATGGCACGATACAAGGCCTGGCCAATCATACTGTGCTGATTGCTCGCGACGGTAACGAGAGCGATATTGCCGACAGTTGCGCACCGATTCGCGACCGCGACGGCCGGGTGATCGGCGCAGTGCTGGTGTTCCGCGATGTCACCGAAGAATATGCGGCGCAGCGAGCCCTGAGCGATAGCGCCGCGCTGATCCAAACAATTCTGAATACCGTTGTGGACGGCATTATCACCCTGCATGCCCGTGGCGGCATTGTCGAGACGGTAAACCCGGCCGCCGAACAAATGTTCGGCTATAGCGCCGCAGAACTTATCGGACAAAATTTCAGCATGCTGATACCTGAGCTTGATCGGGATAAACGCAATGGTTCCCTTGAGTATTACAGTGCAAGCGATGAGGCGCGCGCCATCGGGCTTGGCCGCGAGGTTGTGGGCAAGCGCAAGGATGGCAGCACTTTCCCGATGGAAATGGCGGTAAGCGAGATGCGGCTGGGCGGGCAGCGTTACTTCACCGGTATTTTACGCGATATCACCGCGCGCAAGCAGGCGGAAGAGGCGCTACTCAAGGCAGGTGCCTTGCAGAATGCAATTTTCAACAGCGCTAATTTCTCAAGCATCGCCACCGACGCCAAGGGCGTCATCCAGATCTTCAACGTCGGAGCGGAACGCATGTTGGGCTATGCGGCCGCCGACGTGCTGAACAAGATTACGCCGGCCGATATTTCCGATTCGCGGGAAGTGATCGTACGTGCCAAGGCGTTGAGCGAGGAGCTGTCCACGCCGATTTCGCCGGGCTTCGAGGCATTGGCGTTCAAGGCCTCACGTGGCATTGAAGATATTTACGAGCTGACCTATATCCGTAAAGACGGCAGCCGGTTCCCTGCGGTCGTGTCGGTCACCGCGCTACGCGATGCTCAAAAAGCAATTATCGGCTACCTGTTGATCGGCACCGACAATACCATTCGCAAGCAGATCGAAGCAGAGCAGATGCTGCTCGACCAGCGTCTGCGGGATCAGCAGTTCTATACCCGGTCACTGATTGAGTCCAATATCGACGCGCTGATGACGACCGATCCACTCGGTATCATCACTGACGTCAACAAGCAGATGATGGCGCTCACCGGTTGCCTGCGTGACGAGTTAATCGGCGCACCGTTCAAGGATTTCTTTACCGATCCGGAGCGGGCCGAGGCGAGCATCAAGCTGGTGTTAAGTGAAAAAAAGGTCACCAACTACGAACTCACCGTGCGCGCTCGTGACGGCAAGGAAACGGTGGTGTCTTACAATGCGACCACTTTCTACGACCGGGATAGGAATCTGCAAGGCGTGGTTGCCTCTGCGCGCGATATCACCGAGCGTAATCGCCTGGATCAAGTGTTGAAAGAAAAAAATGCCGAACTGGAGAACGCCAAGTCAGTGGCTGAAAAAGCCAATCTCGCCAAATCGGATTTCCTGTCCAGGATGAGCCACGAGCTGCGCACCCCGCTCAATGCGATCCTCGGCTTCGCTCAATTGTTGGAGTCAGGTCCGCCGCCGCCATCGGCGGCCCAGATTTTAAGGCTTCAGCAGATTATCAAAGCCGGCTGGTACCTGCTGGAACTGATCAACGAGATACTCGATCTTGCGGTGATCGAGTCCGGCAAGCTCTCGCTGTCGCGAGAAGCGGTGTCGCTGATCGATGTCGTCCATGAATGTCAGGCCATGGTCGAAGCGCAGGCGCAACAGCATGACATCCGCTTGACCTTTCATCCCTTCGACCCCGGCTGGTTTGCCAACGCCGATCGGACCAGGGTCAAGCAGGTCCTGATCAACCTGCTGTCCAATGCGATCAAATACAACCGCGAGCATGGCACGGTCGACGTGTATTGCATCGAGAGCGCCCCGGACCGTCTACGCATCCGCATCAAAGACAGCGGCGCGGGATTGACGCCGGAACAGCTGGTGCAGCTGTTTCAGCCGTTCAATCGTCTCGGCCAGGAGACCGGCGCCGTGGAAGGCACCGGCATCGGCCTGGTGGTCACCAAACAGCTGGTCGAACTGATGGGCGGCGCCATCGGCGTTGACAGCACCGTCGGCGTCGGCAGCGAATTCTGGATCGACCTGGTCAAAGACGTTACCCCGCAACTGGATGCCGGCCATGCGCTGTCTTCGGACCTTGCGGCGCATGCCCAGGGCAATCCGGCACAGCGTACCCTGCTTTATGTGGAAGACAATCCGGCCAACCTGATGCTGGTCGAGCAAATCATTGCGGGCCATCCCCATGTGCGCATGCTGAGCGCGCGCGACGGCCATCTCGGCATCGCGCTGGCCCGCGCCCATCGCCCCGACGTGATCCTGATGGACATCAACCTGCCCGGCATCAGCGGCCTGCAAACCCTGAAAATCCTGCGCCAGGATCCTGCCGTCGCGCATATCCCGGTCATCGCCCTCAGCGCCAATGCGATGTTCCGCGATATTGAAAAAGGCCTGGCGGCGGGATTCTTCCGCTACCTAACCAAGCCCATCAAAATAAACGAATTCATGAGCGCGTTTGACGACGCCCTGAAATTCTCTGAAACGGAATTGCCCCACGCCAATGAAACCGGACCCCTACGATGATTAGCGAACACGACATCCAGAACGCCGGCATCCTGATCGTTGACGATCAGCAATCCAACGTGCTTTTGCTGGGAGAAATGCTGCGTGATGCCGGTTATACCTGCATTACTGCGACCATCGATCCCCATGCGGTGTGCGAGCTGCATCGACAAAATCGCTACGACCTGATCCTGCTCGACCTGCAAATGCCCGATAGAGACGGATTCCAAGTCATGGAAGACCTTAAAGCCATCGAAACCGACGGTTACCTGCCGGTACTGGTGATCACCGCCCAGCCGAGCCACAAGCTGCGAGCGCTGGCCGCCGGCGCGAAAGACTTTGTCAGCAAACCGTTTAACCTGGTCGAAGTGCGGACGCGCATCCATAACCTGCTGGAAGTGCGGCTGCTGTACCGGGAACTTGAGCATTACAACAAACAGCTGGAACAAACCGTGCAAGAACGGACCGTCGAACTGCGTGAAAGCGAAGCGCGCTTTCGCCGCCTGACCGAACTGTCGTCCGACTGGTATTGGGAGCAGGACGAGCGCGGGCATTTCACTAAAATGTTCGGGCCGGTGTTTGAAATGCTCGGCATCCGCTTCGACGAAGCGCTGGACAACATCTGGGATGACCGGGACATAGGCTGGAATGAGACCGAGCGCGACATCCTCAAGGCCAACCTGGCCGGGAGGCGGCCGTTCCTGGATTTCGTCTACAGCCGGACTAATCCGGACGGCTTGCAGCAATACTTCATGGTCAGCGGGGAACCGATGTTCGACCTGTCCGGCCGCTTTGCCGGCTACCGAGGAATCGGCAGGGACGTGACCGATACGATGCGCGCCAAAGCGGCCAATTAATTCTTTTAGATAGGCTTGTCATTCCCGCAGGGAACGTTAACATTTTAACGGACCGGGGCTTACCGGCAGACCATACAGCCCCAAGGCATCATGATTGGCGACTTTATCCGGAGTCGGGTTGACCTCTGGCGTCAGGCTGTAACCGGAACGAACAAGTGAGAGGCGACGGTAATGAACAAAAACAATAAAGACAGCATGTCTAAGGAGAGCGTTTTGCTAAGCCGGGAGAAATTAGTCACTGCGCGTGAAAAGGCGGTCGACTTGCGTGAGAATGCTGTCAATCTGCGCGAAAGTGAAGCCGACTTGCGTGAGCGAAGAATTCACGCAGCAGAGACGATACAGGCAGCGTCCGACGAGCACATGATGATGCTGCAACAAGCGAACGCAAGCTTGATTATTGCTACAATCGAAGCACAAAAACTGGCCGAACAAGTTCAAATGGCTAAAGATCAGTTGGATCATTTGGTTCATCACGATGCGCTCACCGATTTGCCCAATCGCATTTTGCTGAATGATCGGCTTGCCCAAGCGATTGCACTGGCATGCCGTGAAGGTGAACAACTTGCTGTGATGTTTATGGATCTGGATGGTTTTAAATACATCAACGATTCCTTGGGACATGGAATTGGCGACCAACTGCTGCTGTCGGTTGCACAATGCATGGCGAGTTGTGTGCGCCATTCGGACACCATCAGTCGCCAGGGAGGGGACGAATTCGTGCTGGTGCTGCACTCTATTGAGCGAGCAGAAGATGCGGCTTTTTCTGCGCAAAAAATACTCGAGGCGCTTGCGTTGCCTCACCGTATTGATCAGCACGATCTCCATATCAGCGTCAGTATCGGCATCAGCATCTACCCAGACGATGGCCGAGATGCGGAAACCCTTATCAAAAATGCAGATACCGCAATGTATTATGCCAAGGAAAACGGCCGCAACAATTACAAATTTTTCGAGCAGAATATGAATACGCTGGCTGTCGAGCGACAAGCCATCGAAGCCAATCTGCGTCGCGCACTGGAGCGGCAGGAGTTTGTGTTGTATTACCAGCCGAAAGTCAATCTTCACAACGGTGCGATTGTCGGCGTTGAAGCGCTGATTCGCTGGCAGCATCCGGAACTGGGATTGCTACTGCCAAAGCAATTTGTGCTTATCGCCGAAGATTGCGGCTTGATTCTGCCGATTGGTCGCTGGGTGCTGCGCGAAGCCTGTCTCCAGGCCCGGATTTGGCAACAAGCCGGATTGCCGCCGATTACCATCGCAGTCAACACCTCCGCTCTGGAGTTTCGCGACAAGACATTTCTTGAAAATATACGCGCGACGCTCAAGGATGCATGCCTGGAATCCCGCTATCTGCAACTCGAATTGACCGAAAGCGTCCTGATGCGGGATGCCGACACTGCCGATTCAGTGCTGCATGAGCTCGCAGAATTGGGGGTGAATCTTGCGATCGATGATTTCGGCACCGGGTATTCCAGCCTAAGTTATCTGAGGCAATTTCCGATTGATACCCTGAAGATCGACCAATCGTTTGTGAATCAGATGATCAGCAACCCCGACGATGCCACCATCGTCAGTGCCGTGATCAGCATGGGTAAAAGCCTCAAGAAACAGGTCGTTGCGGAAGGCGTGGAAACATCGGAGCAGTCGGCATTCCTTCAGGTTCAGCGTTGCGATGAGGGGCAGGGTTATTATTTCGGCCGTCCGATGGCGGCAGAAGCGTTCGCCGCCTTACTGCAAACCGGCGTTGCGCTGCCTTTTTGATTTTCAATCTACAGGCTGTAAACGCTGAGGACAAAAAATGGTGACCCTGATGTCGGCCTTGGATACCCTTAATCAAAATCATCTTCTCGCCGCTCTGCCTGCGGAAATATTCGAGCGGCTGTCTCCCCATCTGGAGCTGATCCCGATGCCGCTCGGAGAAGTTCTTTATGAATCCGGCGGCCAATTGCAATATGCTTACTTCCCGACGACCGCTATCGTGTCCCTGCACTACGTCATGGAGAATGGCGCATCGGCCGAAGTGGCAGGCGTGGGCAATGAGGGCATGCTCGGGATTTCGCTTTTCTTGGGCGGCAATACCACACCCAGCTTGGCCACCGTGCAGACCGGAGGCTACGGGTTCCGGCTGGATAGACGATTGGTTATAGAGGAATTCAATCGCGTAGGGCCGATGATGCGGTTGATGCTGCGTTACACCCAGGCATTAATGACGCAGATTTTCCAGACTGCGGTCTGCAACAGGCATCATTCGGTAGAGCAGCAACTGTGCCGCTGGTTATTGTTAACGCTCGATCGATTGCCCTCGCATGAATTGACCATGACACAGGAATTGATTGCCTGCATGCTTGGTGTACGCCGGGAAGGCATCACGGCGGCCGCCGGGAATTTGCAGCGTGCAGATTTGATCAGTTACCGCCGTGGCCATATCACGGTACTTGACCGCTTGGGATTGGAGTCGCGCTCTTGCGAGTGTTACAACGTAGTCAAAAAAGAATTCCAGCGCCTGCTCTACGATGCAGGATGAGCAGATGCATAATATTTTGAGTCTTCGCTCATCTTAAGTTCTACCTATTTACGAATAATCGAACGATAACATGGCTAAAAGAATATATCGTGCGTAGCTCAGCGAATACCTTATATACTGGCGTCGAATTGAAACGACGGTTATATATTCAACCCTCGATATTATATCGACCAATTATGGATATTTTCCTATGGAAACGAGTGAGTTGCTGCGGCACCGGATAATTAAAAATCTCGTGTTACAGCACCCTGAAAAAGTTGCGGATACCGCGATTAACTTATGGGAACAGATGGCGACCCAAATTATTTCTGTCGTCGGTGAAGGCGGTTTCAATTCACTTTACGCGAGAAGTGTATTCCTGGCCCAGTCAACATTTTCCTGGCTTGCGGTCGGCTCACTGTCAGCACAGTCTGATGACCGGTTTGCGGAATTAAAAATGAGCTTTGAAGGTCAAAAGCCTGAGCAAGTCGGCGAAGCAAACAGTCTGTTATTGATCACTTTCACTGACATCCTGGCCTCGTTAATTGGCGAGCAGTTAACAACCAGCATTTTACGTTCGGCTTGGGGCTTTGATGCTTCGAATAGAGCCGACAAGGAATTCAAAAATGAGTGAAAAGGTAAGTATACGTCGCTTGAAAACCGGTGTGCCGGGTCTGGATAACCTGTTGGGCGGAGGCCTGCCGGAGTTCTCGTTTAACCTGATCGCGGGCACGCCCGGAAGCGGCAAAACGACGCTCGCTCACCAAATGATGTTCTCATTGGCAACGCCGGATAATCGGGCGCTGTTCTTCACGGTGCTGGGTGAGCCTGCTTTGAAGATGCTGCGTTATCAGCAGCAATTTTCGTTTTTTGATATTGATAAAGTCAATGAATCGATCCGCTTCGTTAATCTATCGGCAGACCTACTGGAAGGCGATTTTGACCGGGTATTGTTACGTATTGCCAAAGAAGTGAAAGATTATGCTCCCAGCCTGGTATTTGTTGATTCGTTTCGATCGGTCGTGCAGTCGGCGAAACAGGAGGGGCAGGGGGGAGCGTCCGAGTTGCAGCATTTTGTACAGCAGCTGGGCATGCAAATGACCAGCTGGCAGGCGACAACATTTTTAATCGGCGAATATTTGCTGCCGGAATCAGAGGCGAGCCCGGTCTTTACCGTAGCTGATGGTATTTTGTGGCTTTCGCAAAATATGCACCGTAATTCAATGGTGCGTAAGATGCAAGTGGTGAAAATGCGGGGACAGGCCCAGTCACCGGGGTTGCACACTTTCCGTATTGATGATGAAGGCATTCAGGTTTTTCCACGTGCGATTATCAAAAAGGGCGTGGCGATTGAGGCAACAATCAAAGTATCTACGGGCAAAGAACGTGTGTCGATGGGAATACCCGGCCTGGATAAAATGCTGGGCGGAGGCTTGCCGGCCGGGTATTCGCTACTTGTGGTCGGGCCATCCGGCTCAGGAAAAACCATATTGGCGACGGAATTTCTTGCCGAAGGTGTACGAAACGGCGAACCCGGCGTGATTGCGGCGTTTGAGAAGAGTCCCAGCCAACTTCTGAACACTAAGCTGTACAATCTGGTCAAGGCCGGGCAGGTTGGGGTGATCGACACGCGCTCGCTGGATTTGTCGATTGATGAAACCTTGTATGATTTGATCGAGATGATTAATCGAATGAAAGCAAAGCGCCTCGTTATTGATTCTTTGTCCGGATTTGAGCTGGCATTGGCGCCCGAGTTTAGTGAGGATTTTCGTGGATCGCTGTATAGAATGGTTGCCGAACTGACCGGCATGGGCGTGACCATATTAATGACCTCGGAACTGGAGGATCGTTACACCGATTTGCGCTTTAGTCCATTTGGCAGTGCTTTTCTCGCTGATGCAATTATCGTGCAACGCTATATCGAACTCGCAGGTCAATTCAAACGGGTTTTTTCGGTGGTTAAAGTCCGTGGCAGTGATCACAATAAGGACATTCGCTTGTTTGACATTAAAGACCAAGGCATCGTTATTGGCGAAACCTTATCCGGATATGACGGCATCATGTCGGGTCGGCCCACGGTCAGTTCATAGCTAGTCAACCAGGCTTTCTACTTAACGCTGAGGACATGCGCAAGTCTTAACCTTAAACTGTCCCGTGTTAAGTTGAAAGCTAACAACCCAAGTGAAAGAGGGCTGATAATGAACAGAAAGCACAACAACGGCGTTTCGGACAGCGATGACCAGGGTCAATCGGGCATGGCTGGCCAATACAAAGACAGGCCGGTAGTTGTCCTTAAAAATAATATTATGGCCAGGAAAAACGCTGTCATTGACGATAAAGCGGATGTTCTAAGACGCGAAGAATTAGTCTCTGCACGAGAAAACGCAGCCGGTTTGCGTGAAGAAGCTGTCCATCTGCGTGAAGAGCAGGCGATCGCGCGCGAGCGGGGAATTCATACGGCCGCAACGGTACAGGCGGCATCCGATGAACACATGGTTACGTTGCAACAAGCCAATGCACACTTGGTTGTGGCGACAATTGAAGCACACAAACTGGCCGAACAAATCCAAATAGCTAAAGCTCAGCTGGAAAGTGCCAACCTAGCCAAATCGGATTTTCTTTCCAGGATGAGCCATGAACTGCGCACCCCGCTCAACGCCATCCTCGGCTTCGCTCAATTGTTGGAGGCAGGTAATCCGCCGCCAACGGACACCCAGATTTTAAGGCTGGACCAGATTATCAAAGCCGGCTGGTACCTGCTGGAACTGATCAACGAGATACTCGATCTTGCGGTGATCGAGTCCGGCAAGCTCTCGCTGTCGCGAGAAGCGGTGTCGCTGATCGATGTGATCCATGAATGCCAGGCCATGGTCGAGCCGCAGGCGCAACAGCATGACATCCGCTTGACCTTTCACCCCTTCGATCCCGGCTGGTTTGCCAATGCCGATCGAATCCGGGTCAAGCAGGTGCTGATCAACCTGCTGTCCAATGCGATCAAATACAACCGCGAGCATGGCACGGTCGACGTGTATTGCATCGAGAGCGCCCCGGACTGTCTACGCATCCGCATCAAAGACAGCGGCGCGGGATTGACGCCGGAACAGCTGGTGCAGCTGTTTCAGCCGTTCAATCGTCTCGGCCAGGAGACCGGCGCCGTGGAAGGCACCGGCATCGGCCTGGTGGTCACCAAACAGCTGGTCGAACTGATGGGCGGCGCCATCGGCGTTGACAGCACCGTCGGCGTCGGCAGCGAATTCTGGATCGACCTGGTCAAAGACGTTACCCCGCAACTGGATGCCGGCCATGCGCTGTCTTCGGACCTTGCGGCGCATGCCCAGGGCAATCCGGCACAGCGTACCCTGCTTTATGTGGAAGACAATCCGGCCAACCTGATGCTGGTCGAGCAAATCATTGCGGGCCATCCCCATGTGCGCATGCTGAGCGCGCGCGACGGCCATCTCGGCATCGCGCTGGCCCGCGCCCATCGCCCCGACGTGATCCTGATGGACATCAACCTGCCCGGCATCAGCGGCCTGCAAACCCTGAAAATCCTGCGCCAGGATCCTGCCGTCGCGCATATCCCGGTCATCGCCCTCAGCGCCAATGCGATGTTCCGCGATATTGAAAAAGGCCTGGCGGCGGGATTCTTCCGCTACCTAACCAAGCCCATCAAAATAAACGAATTCATGAGCGCGTTTGACGACGCCCTGAAATTCTCTGAAACGGAATTGCCCCACGCCAATGAAACCGGACCCCTACGATGATTAGCGAACACGACATCCAGAACGCCGGCATCCTGATCGTTGACGATCAGCAATCCAACGTGCTTTTGCTGGGAGAAATGCTGCGTGATGCCGGTTATACCTGCATTACTGCGACCATCGATCCCCATGCGGTGTGCGAGCTGCATCGACAAAATCGCTACGACCTGATCCTGCTCGACCTGCAAATGCCCGATAGAGACGGATTCCAAGTCATGGAAGACCTTAAAGCCATCGAAACCGACGGTTACCTGCCGGTACTGGTGATCACCGCCCAGCCGAGCCACAAGCTGCGAGCGCTGGCCGCCGGCGCGAAAGACTTTGTCAGCAAACCGTTTAACCTGGTCGAAGTGCGGACGCGTATCCATAACCTGCTGGAAGTGCGGCTGCTGTACCGGGAACTTGAGCATTACAACAAACAGCTGGAACAAACCGTGCTGGAACGGACCGCCGAACTGCGTGAAAGCGAAGCCCGATTTCGCCGCCTGACCGAACTGTCGTCCGACTGGTATTGGGAACAGGACGAGCGCGGGCATTTCACCAAAATGTTCGGGCCGGTGCTGGATATGCTGGGAATCCGCTTCGACGAGGCGCTGGACAACATCTGGGATGACCGGGACATAGGCTGGAATGAGACCGAGCGCGACATCCTGAAGGCCAATCTGGCCGGGAGGCGGCCGTTCCTGGATTTCGTATACAGCCGGACTAATCCGGACGGCTTGCAGCAATACTTCATGGTCAGCGGGGAACCGATGTTCGACCTGTCCGGCCGCTTTGCCGGCTACCGCGGAATCGGCAAGGACGTGACCGAAACGATGCGCGCCAAAGAGGCCAATAATTAATTCTGCTTTGGCCGGCTCATCATGCCGGTCAAGAGCTGGACGCCTATCAATTCCGATACACTCGAAATTTTTACAATGCTTAATCTGGTGCTTTTCCTCTGTGCGCTACCGCACCGACTATTTTCGATCTTGAGTATATGATTTGAACTAAGCGATGAGAGGTTCATTTCCTCGCTTTGGTCATAATAATTAATTAAGGAAACGCTCATGAACAAAGATCAAATAAAAGGTCAAGTCGAAGAAGTCAAAGGTAAAGTCGAGGAAGCTGCCGGCGTGATACTGGATGATAAAGATATGCAAATAAAAGGCAATATCAAAAAAAATGTAGGCAAGGCCCAGTCGGTTCTCGGCGATCTTAAGGATGCAATTAACAAGGACGACTGAAACGCGCAATGCTGAGCCGTACAGCAAGGTTCTGACATAGAGAGTTACGGCGTAAATATTTTTTTCACAAGAGATGAATATGAGGCTCGTCGGTCAATAGGCAATTTTCGCTTTGGCCTTCGTTCACTCTCATATTTATCTGTAGCTTATATATTGTCATCAAGCGATGACCTCTTACGGAGAAGCACCAATGCTGGAAACTTTAGCGATCGTCTTAATTATTCTTTGGGTAGGAGGGTTGGTTACCTCTTACACGCTGGGTGGGTTTATTCACATTCTTTTGGTTATCGCGATCATCGTGATTCTGTTGCGTGTTATTCAAGGGCGACGTGTCCTGTAGCGTTTAGGCGATCCGTGACGACTACTGTAAAAGTACCAGGCATAAGCCGGGATTGTAAGCACGCCGAACCAGGCCGACTTCCAAAATGTCATTTATATAAATTAGGAAAGACAAGATGAATGTAGTCAAGCTCATGGCAATCGCGCTAATCATAGCAGGCATTTTGGGGCTGGTTTATGGTAGTTTTACCTATACCAAGGAAACTCAGGAAGCCAAATTAGGCCCCTTGGAACTGTCGGTTAAAGATGCACAGACGGTTTATATCCCGACTTGGGTCGGTGTGGGGGCGATACTGGTTGGCGGTGGACTCCTGTTTTTTACAAGCAAAAAGCTCTAGCGGCTGCGCAATGCATTTGGAACATACGATTTGGGCTCAACAAAGCTCCGGTTAATTCAGAGATTCCCCGGTTTAGAATATACGCAGGCGTTAAGCCATTGATTTTTTTTAAGTCAATAAACAACTACGTGATTTGCCGGTGGTTTCCGGAAAATCAGGGATAGACTTGCCAGAGTTTTCTTGCTGGAGAAAGAGCGGTGCGCGAAAAAATTGGGTTTTGGTACTGATGTCCGGTCTATATTAGGTTTGTTGATGCTCTGGCTAAGCATGTGATGCGTGGCGGCAAACATGTTCAGAGGGTCAACAAGGATGTAAAAAAGAAAATGCAATCTACCGATAGAACGCCATCTCAAACCGGAATGGTTTTATCTGGCGAGACTGATGCTAGAGGTTATTTTGTGCTATGTGCGGTACCGCACAGAAGAACGGTTAATGTTGCGGTTAAACTACAGATGATGTTTTTTTAGCAACACCGCTTATCGCAAGAAGTGCTTTCTTTAGAGAAGGTATTAGCATTATCACCATTCAAGATTGTCTAAATTGAATCAAAAATAACTATATCAATCCATTAAGGAACACCCCGTGAAAAATAAAAATGAATACAGAAAGGAAAATCGTGTGCTGAAAAAAAGTTTACTCGCCATTGCCTCATTAGCCAGTATAGGTTTCCTGCCGCTGGGACAGGCCGCTGATCAAGTCCAGGATGATCGTTGGTATGTAGCACCTTTCGGTTCATTTGTCAGAACCGGCGGCGATCGCAATTCAAGCGACGGCTGGGGCGGCGGTATGGGCATCGGCAAAATGCTCGATAAACATTTCAATGTCGAATTGAAAGGGTTCTACGAAGGATTCAGCGGCGCTAACGGCCCCTGGAGTTTGGCCGGCGGCACGGCTGATTTACAGTATTATTTCTTACGCGATAAATTCTCACCTTATGCTGTGGTCGCGGCGGGCGGTATGAATAGCTGTGCTTCCGCTAATTGCGGGGCAGGCTTTATTGGCGAGGCCGGTGCGGGTTTTACTTATGAGCTCCACGACAACTTTTTGCTCCGCAGTGATGTGCGCTATCGTTACAATAATAACCTCAATGCCCATGTGCAGCCCGGTACAGACGAATTTCATGATATGACGGTTAACGTCGGCTTTGTCATTCCGTTCGGCGACAAGCCGAAAGCCGTGACAAAATCCGAGGCCCCAATCGCAGTCGCCCCGGCAGCAATTGCAGATTGTTCCACTTTGGATGGAGATGCTGACGGTGTTAACGATTGTTTGGATCGCTGCCCAGGAACCATCAAAGGCAGCAAGATTGACAATAGTGGATGCCCGGTCAGGCTTGTACTCAAGGGTGAACATTTTAAGTATGATTCTGCGGAGTTAACCTTGAATGCCAAGACCATCCTTGATGAGGTTGCGAAAAGTCTTGTTAGCTATCCTCAGAAAAATGATATTGAAGTCCAGGGCCACACCAGCAGCGAAGGTTCCGATAAGTACAATATGAAGTTGTCGCAACGGCGTGCGCAGTCGGTTGTCGATTACCTCAAAATGAAAGGTGTCGCCAATAAACTGATGGCAAAAGGCTACGGCGAAAGCCAACCTGTTGCCGATAACAGAACGGAAGAAGGTAAGTCTGAAAACCGTCGCGTTGAGTTGATCTGGATAGAATATTGATTGAAAAGTCGGTCTGAATTGTTTTAAAACTAAACCCGCTTTATAGCGGGTTTTTTATGTCAGCCAGCTCTGTTATTAACATGGAACCGGACTTTAGGGGTTGGTTCAAAACTGTCAACTACACAGGACTTATTATGTGCGGTAACGTACGGACAGAGCCTGAGCTTGCCGCTAAAATTAAGCTGAATTTCCCAATCACTGCGCCTGATTCAAATTGAGATGTTTTCCCCTCTGACGTTCATTATCTATCGGGACGTCACTCTATGTCACTTGACGCATTTTAAAAAAACCTCACAAAGGAATATCCCGTGAAAACAACAAATGAATATAAGCAACAGATTTTAGCAGGTAGAGTTCTTGCGATTATCTGTATATCCGCTGCTTTTGGATTGGCCGGTTGCCAAAAAGAAGACACAGCAGAAAACGCAGGCAAAAAAATTGATAGCGCTGCCGAAAATGCCGAGCAAAAGTATGATCTGGCTACATCAAGAGCCGATCTAGAAATTAAAAAGGCGGAAGAGTTATTGGATCAGAAAGCCGACAAAGCTGGAGAATACATCAATGAATCGGCTGACGCATCTAAAGGAGCGTTAGAAAAGGCTGGAAAAAAAATGGATCAGGCAACTGAAAAAGCAGGACAAAAACTTGAGGACGTAAAAAAGTCGGCAAGCGATAAAGCGGAAACAACGGGTGAATACATTGATGACTCCGTTATTACGACGACAGTTAAAGCGGCAATTTTGAATGAACCTTTGCTTAACGCATCCCATATCGAGGTGACCACGGTCAAAGGCGTAGTGAAATTAAGCGGGAAGGTTGATTCCGAGCCAAGCATCGGCAGAGCGATGGAACTGGCCGGCAGCCAGAAACATGTGAAATCGGTTGAAACTGATTTGATTGTAAATTCAAGTGCCGGCAAATGAGCATTTATTTGCGAGGTATAGCTGTTCTTGGCGCCATGTTGATGCCTGCGTCTTTTGCTCTTGCTGCTCAGCCGGATGATGCGTATATCGCCGGTTACGCCGCCGGTGTGTTAAAGCACGATTTAAAGCTTGATATGCCGCCGTTAATGGTCCGGGATGGCGTAATTACGTTGCCGGTCAGCGGTCTGACCGATGCCGACCGCGCCAAAGCGGTACAATTATTATGGGAGATCCCAGGCGTTAATGCAGTAAAAACAGCGGAAACTGTAGACAAACAGCCGATGGACTCGACTAATGCCCGGGTTTCCGGTGATGAAGCGGAATCAACCCTGTTAGCAACAGGACTGTTGCCTAAGGGGCATCTATTCAAGCCATTATTGGCGGATACGCGTTGGGCTCATTTTTCGGCTGCATACCATAATTATCAAAGCAAAAATTTTGATGGAACGGATATAGCTTCGGTCAGCTTCGGTGAAACGATACCGTTTTACCGCAGTAACTTCGGGAAATCCACTGTGCAATGGGAAACGGGACTTCAAGCCGGCGTTTTTAGCGACTTCAATCTCGGGGCTTCATCGTCCGATCTTCTGAACACCGATTTTATTGCGTCGATTTATTCAAGTATGCGTGCCGACCGGTTTTCAGCTTTTGCCCGCCTTTATCACCAAAGCTCGCATCTTGGCGATGAGTTTCTGCTGCGCAAAATTAATACCAAATTCGAACGCGTGAACCTCAGCTACGAAGGCGTGGATCTAAAGCTCTCATATGAACTTCCGTATGGCGTGCGCGTCTATGGCGGCGGAGGCGGCCTGTTCCACAAAGAACCTACTGCGCTTAAGGTATGGTCGGCACAATACGGCATTGAGTTTCGAAGCCCTTGGCGGATAGATTTTGCCTCGATGCGGCCTATCGTTGCGGCCGATATCAAACATTATGATGAAAATAACTGGAGCACCGATGTATCTGCCAGGGCAGGTGTCGAGTTTGAAAACTTACAGGTCTTAGGCCGGAAACTCCAGATTCTTGCGGAATATTATAACGGCTACTCTCCGAGCGGGCAGTTTTACAAAGAAAAAATCGAATACATCGGCTTGGGTGCGCATTATCACTTCTAAAGCCATCAAGTTGAGTATCCGTTATCGCATGAGCGTTCCCGTTACCTGCATCTTTGATTTTTTCAAGCTTGGTTCGATAAGCCGTCTTAGCGGTTAGTAATGGGTCTTCGCGTTGACAGATTCAAAGTCGGTCTCTGTCAGCCTTCTTCGCTGTATGAATGAGGCTTATGTACGCTAACGCACGGTAGGCAACTGAGGAAAGGTATCTAATGATAGCCGATGGTTCTTAGAACAGGTTGTTTTGTAATAGGTTCATCCGGATTTCGAGATAGAAAAAGTCGCAGCTGTTGCACTGATTATTGATTGCAACGGTTGCGTTAGAGGTTTAATTCAATGGATAAAATATCATGAAAAAGTTTTACCACCCCGGATCGTACCGGATCATGCACGGTATCGGTGCAGCTGCTGCACTATTTATAGCCGGTTGCGCAAGCATCCCGGCGCCTACAGAGCAGATGGCCGTTTCCAAAATGGCGGTAAGCAACGCGGGCACTGCGGGCGGCAATGAGTTTGCACCGATACAGTTAAGGTCTGCAATGGATAAGATGGACGCCGCCGAGCGGGCTATGGCAGAGGAAAATTATCTGCAAGCAAGGCAACTGGCTGAACAAGCGCAGTTTGACGCTCAATTGGCCTCGGCAACGGCGCGTTCCGCCAAGGCGCAGAACGCGGTAGGCGCAATACAGGAAGACAATCGTGTGCTGCGCCAAGAAATCGAACGTAAAGCCCAATAATTATTACCGGAATTCACCATGCAAAATAATCGATACCTTCCTGTGACCTTAATCGCTGTCGCAGTTATTTCCGGCTGTAGTTCCATGCCGCAAAATCAATCGCTCACCGAAGCGCATAGCAATTACAACAGCGCACGAACCAACCCCGAAGTCACCAATCTGGCTGCGCTTGAATTAAAAGATGCAGGCGACACGCTGAATAAGGCGGATGACGCGTTAAACAAAGATGAAGACGATGACGAGGTCAATCAACTGGCCTATATCGCCACGCAACAAGTGGCTATTGCCCAGCAAGTCGCCAAACGAAAAACAGCTGAATTAGCGGTTACCAACGCCGGCGCCAAGCGCGATGCAATACGCCTGGATGCCAGAACGGCCGAAGCCGATGCGGCTCATGCGCTGATAGCTCAACAGGCCATGGAACTCGAAGCGTTGAATGCCAAGAAAACCGAACGCGGTATGGTAATCACCTTAAACGACGTCTTGTTCAGCACCAACAAGTCGCAGCTGGCATCGGGCGGAATGCGCAACGTACAAAAGCTGGCCGATTTTCTGACCCAATATCCGCAGCAGAAAGTATTGGTTGAAGGTTATACCGACAGCGTCGGCAGCGACAGCCACAATCAGGAGCTTTCCGACCGGCGCGCTGCTTCGGTACGGACGGCATTGATGAACATGGCGATCAGCAGCGATCGTGTTGCCGCACGAGGATATGGCGAGGGGTTTCCGGTGGCCGACAACGACACCGCCGCCAGTCGTCAATTGAATCGGCGCGTGGAAATTATCCTGTCCGACGAGAACGGCAATATTGTTCCTCGCTAGATTGGTTTCTTTCAATAACATGTTGTCGTTCTTTGAAGCTCCAATCGACAAATTAATCTAAGAAGATAATCAACAAAAGAGAGCACCATGAAAACTAAAGAAGAATATATAAACAATCTGGCGGCGGAACTGAAAGACTGGAGCGCCCAAATTGATCTTTTGACGGCCAAGACCGAGAACGCGGCGGCTCATGTAAGGGTCAAGTACATTGAAGAACTCAATGATTTACATGCCAAACAGCAAAAAGCCGTTGAAAAAATGAAAGAGCTGGAGGAAGACGGCGGCGATGCCTGGGAAACCGTCAAAGTGACTGCGGATAAAGTCTGGGATGACTTGAGGCTCGGTTTGGCAAGTGCTACGTCCAAATTCGAGTAAGTTCAAGTAAGCCATTCCCAATGGCTGGTCCCCCGTTCTTATATTCGATACGGATATCGTCGAATGTTCCAAGGCTTAAGGTCATGGTTGGAATGGTTTTCAGGTTAACGCTTTTTCCGGCAGGAGCACCGCCATGTCACTTGGCTCAATCTTACTTTTAATTCTCATCCTGATGGTCGTCGGCGTTATTCCAGCCTGGCCACATAGCCGGGAATGGGGGTATGGGCCCAGCGGCGGGCTTGGTCTGATGCTGCTGATCTTAATCATCGTCACTTTATGAGGCAGACTCCGGCCTCGAAGCGTTACCGTCGGAATGTGGGTTTTGTGTATGCACTGCGCAGTTAAGCATTGTAGGAGCGGGCCATGCCCGCGATGAAAGAGCTGCAAGTCTGCAATAGTTGTCCAAATTCGCGGGCATGGCCCGCTCCTACTGTGTCGCCTTGCTTACCGTAGCTATGCCCTGATCGACGACCTGGATAGCAAAAGAGGAATTTTGCGCTTTCGCGCCGGATAGTTACTTTTTACTGGAACCTAGAGAATCATAAATGACGTCACAACAACGAAGAAGCCATGTAAGAGTCGAACATCCGGGAGGTGAGGAACCTATCCGGTTCGAGTTGTTCAGCATCGAACGGCTCGAACAGCATGCGGTGAGTTTAGCGCAGGCGCAAAAAGTCGGTCGTCGTAAGGAAGGGCGAAAACTGCTTCCGCGGGTGCATGATAATGCCAGGGTTTTGCTTGAAGCTTATAAAGCCGTCGCCAAGGCGGTACGAGAGCAGCATGCGATCACCCCGGCGGCGGAATGGTTGCTGGATAATTTTCATGTGATCGAAGCGCAGATCAGCGACATTCAGCTCGACTTGCCGGAAAATTATTATCGTGAATTGCCTAAACTGGAGGAAGGCGCATTAGCGGGCTATCCCCGCGTTTACGGCATTGTCTGGGCATTGGTTGCCCATACCGACAGTCGTTTCGTCCCGGAGTCATTGACGCATTTCATCAAGGCTTATCAAAACGTCACCCCACTCACGTTAGGCGAACTTTGGGCGATACCGATTACGTTGCGGATGTTGCTGGTGGATAATCTTCGCCGATTGTCGGTTCGAATCATCCGCTCTCAAACCGGCCGTCGACTGGCTGACGAGTTCGTCGATAAGGTCGACCAAATTACCGCTCAGATCGATAAACCCTATTTATCGTTGCCTACGCCGGAATTACCCGATACCCCGCTACGCCAAGCTTACGCGGTTCAGATTTTGCAGCGTTTACACGACCCTCATTCGGGCGCCATGGTGTCTCTGGATTTCTTGAATGACTGGCTTCGTGAGCAAGGCGTCAGCCTTGATGAAATCGTGCATCGCGAACATGCCGACCAGATTGCCGATAACCTGACGGTGCGCAATATTATCACCAGCATGCGCGCGATCTCCGCGTTTGATTGGTCCCAGTTCGTCGAGGACGCGAGCCTGGCGGATGCCTGCCTGCGCGCTCATCACGGCTACGGCAGCATGGATTTTCCGACTCGCGACCGTTACCGCCACGCGATTGAGGATCTTGCCAAGCGCTCGCCGCATTCCGAAGTGGAGATAGCCAAGAAGGTGATTGCCAAGGTTCAACAGGCCGGCGAGTATCTCTCTGCCGACGGACGTCAGCAGGAACCCGGCTATTATTTGATCGGTGCCGGACGCTATGCGTTCGAACGGGAAGTCAATTATCGGCCTTTGCTAAAACAACGATTATTGCGTAGCTATGTTGCTCACGCGGGGTTTGCTTATGTGGGCAGCCTCAGCCTGTTGACACTGCTGTTGCTGGCGATTCCTTTGACGGCGAGTTTCGTCGCCGGGCTTGGCGGATTTGAGCTGTTTCTGCTCGCGCTGTTCGGGTTCTTTCCGGCATCGGATATCGCCGTCAGTCTGGTCAATCGGCTGATCATTATGCGCCTTCCGCCACGTCATCTGCCCAGGCTTGAGTTGAAAGACGGCGTGCCCGAGACGTTGAGCACCTTTGTCGTAGTACCCACTATGTTCGGCAGCGAGGCCGAAATCAAGGAACAGATTGAGCAGATGGAGATTCGCTATCTGGCCAATCCGGACGGTCAGGTGCGCTTTGCGTTGTTGTCGGATTGGGCTGACGCGGATCAGGAAATAATGCCGAACGATGACCGCTTGCTAAACGCAGCCGTTGCTGCGGTGGCCGCGCTTAATAGCAAGTACAAAGAACAACGGTTCTTCGTTTTCCATCGCAAACGCTTGTGGAATTCAGGCGAAGGCAAATGGATGGGCTGGGAACGCAAGCGCGGCAAGTTGCACGAGTTCAATCGTTTGTTGCGGGGCGCTGTCGATACTTCATTCCTGCCGATTGACGGCAAACCGGCTGTGGTTCCATCCGGTGTCTGTTATGTCATTACCCTGGATGCCGACACCAAATTGCCGATGGGTTCGGTGGCTCAATTAGTCGGTGTGGCCGGCCATCCGCTTAACCGGCCGGTATTCGATCCGGGTACTCAATGTGTCGTGGAAGGCTACGGTATTCTCCAGCCGCGGGTCACGGCAACGCTGCCGCAGCAGCAGGAACGCTCGATATTTCATCAGATTTTTGCCGGTGCATCCGGCACCGACGCCTATTCCAGCGAAGTTTCCGAACTTTACCAGGATTTGTTTGCGCTCGGCACATACAGCGGCAAGGGCCTGTATCACGTAGACACCTTTGAAGCCGCATTGGCCGGTCGCGTACCTGACAATACCCAGCTCAGCCACGATTTGTTCGAGAGCATATTCGTGCGCTGCGCGTTGGTCAGCGATATCGAGTTTTTCGATGAGTTTCCATCCCATACCGAGGTTGAAGCATCACGGCAACACCGTTGGACTCGCGGCGATTGGCAACTGTTGCCGTGGATTTTCGGGGCTCACGGCAAGGGTATGCCGATCATCGGACGCTGGAAGATGCTCGACAATCTGCGCCGATCCCTTTCGGCACCGGGCGCTTTCTTTGCGCTGGTTGCAACTTGGGCTATTCCGGACGCGCCGCTGTGGATGCTGGTCGGGTTTGTAATGACAGCGTTGGGTTTTCCGGTGATTCTAGCGATTATGGGAGGGTTTGCGTTACCCGCCAGAGGTATCTCGTTGGGAACCTGTCTGCGCGCAGCGGGAGAAAATATGTCATGCGCAATCGGCAACAGCGTGGTGGCGTTGGCCTTATTGGCGCAACATACCTGGCTGATGGTGCATGCGATTGTCAGCACATTGGTGCGGCTGTTTATTACTCGAAGCCAATTGCTGAAGTGGGTCACCGCCCTGCAAGCCAAAACAGCGTCGGGTCATTCTCTGAAGAATCTTATCGGTCCGCTGTGCAGCTCGTCCACGATCGTTGTCGGCACCGCTGCCGTCGTACTGATTTTTAACCCGTCCGCAATCATGGCCGCTATGCCGTTTCTGCTGTTATGGTGGCTGGCCCCGGTCGTCGCACGGGCGTTGAGCCTGCCGCCCAGGCTGGATCAAGCCGAAGCTTTACAGCCGCAGGACAGCGTGAAGTTACGCCTGATCGGAAGGCGCATCTGGCGCTTTTTTACCACGTTCGTAACTGCAGAAGAGAACCATCTGCCGCCGGATAATTTTCAGGAAGATCCGCTGCCGGTTATCGCCCATCGCAGTTCGCCGACTAATTTCGGTTTGTATCTGTTGTCCGTCGTAGCCGCGCGCGATTTCGGCTGGATCGGCTTAATCGACACCGTCGACCGGCTCGAAGCCACGCTGACCACGCTGATTGCACTGCCGCGACTGCACGGCCATTTTTATAATTGGTACGATACCCGCGATCTGCATATGCTGGAGCCGCGCTATGTCTCGACCGTGGACAGCGGCAACCTGGCGGGGCATCTGCTGGTGTTGAGCGAGGCCTGCCGGGAAATGCTGCGGCGGCCGCTCGAACTGTCCATCGCATTGGACGGTTTGACCGATACCCATCAATTGCTGATGGATTCGCTGGCTAAAATCAGCGACGACCGGCGTACGCTGATCGCCTTGAAAGAACTACGGCAAAAAGCATTAGTCTTCGGCGCTCTGTTGGAAAATCATCCTGCCGACGCGGACGGATGGAGTCTGCTATGGCGGCAGTTGACGCTCGGCGCCGACACTCTCCATGACTTGGCGCGCGCCTATGCCGCTGAGCGGGGCGATACCGACGATAATGAAGTGCTTGTCTGGTCTACGATGCTGCGCGATGACACCCGTTCTCATCTGCGCGATTTGGATAGCCTGCTTCCCTGGATTCATTTCACAACCCCGCTTGATCGGGAACCGACTGATCAGCATCCTCATTTTGCGGCGTTTGATAAAAAGCTGATGCTGAATACCTGCTTATCCGATCTTTCCGGCGGCTATGCCCAAGGCTTGGCTGGACTCAAGGTAGCGGGCGCACCGGCTTCGGGTGGACTGGAAGTCTTGTTCCAACATGCCGGAGAGCAGGCCGAAACACTCACGAAGCGTCTGGAAAACATGGTTGTGCAACTGGAAGCCTTGTTTCACGAAATGGATTTTCGCTTTCTTTACGATAAGGATTGCCATATGTTCGCGCTGGGCTACCGCGTGATGGAAGGCACGCTCGATTCCAGTTATTACGATATGTTGGCTTCCGAAGCGCGCCTGTCCAGTTTCGTTGCAATCGCCAAGCGCGACGTGCCGAGTACGCACTGGTTCCACCTAGGCCGGAGAGTGACGCGCGCCGCACACGGCACCGTCTTGCTGTCGTGGTCGGGCTCGATGTTCGAATACCTGATGCCGTCTTTGGTGACCTTTACCCCGCGTTACAGCCTGCTCGACCAGACGTGCCGCTTGGTCGTGAAGCGGCAGATCGAGTACGGCAAGGAACGCGGCGTGCCTTGGGGCGTTTCTGAGTCGGCTTTCAATGGCCGCGACCTTTACTTCACTTATCAATACGCCGCGTTTGGCGTACCCGGTCTGGGCATGAAGCGGGGACTCGGCGAAGATTTGGTGATTGCCCCTTACGCCACGGCTTTGGCTGCGATGTACCTGCCGCATGCTGCGGTGGAAAACTTCGAACATCTGGAACAGGAAGGCGCATTAGGGCGCTTCGGCTTTTATGAAGCGCTCGATTTCACGCCGGTCCGGCTTGCGGAAGGTCAGCCGGTCGCGATAGTGCGTTGTTACATGGCCCATCACCAGGGCATGTCGCTGGTGGCTTTCGCCAATGTCGTGCATGACGGGGCGATGCGTCATCGGTTTCATCGTGCGCCGCTGATCCAGGCGGCTGATTTGTTATTGCAGGAACGCATACCGCTCGGTGCGGATACGCCTTTTATACCCTTGCTTCAGGATCTTTCCGAAGTTAAGGAATCCGCGCAGCCGCCGATCCGGCGCATACCGTCACCGACATCTTCGGTGCCTTCCACGCACCTGTTGTCCAATGGCCGTTATGCGGTGATGGTGACTGCCGCCGGTTCCGGTTACAGTATGTGTCGGAACCTCGCGGTGACGCGTTGGCGCGAAGATGTGACACGCGATGCCTGGGGCAGTTATATCTACCTGCGCGATGTCGCAAGCGGCCAGGTTTGGTCTGCCGGCTATCAACCGACCACGACGGCTCCCGAGCACTACGATGTCGTTTTTGCGGAAGACCGTGTGCGCATTACCCGAACCGACGACGGCATCGTCAGCTCCCTGGAGATCGTTATCTCGCCCGAGGACGATGCCGAAATCCGTCGTTTGAGCTTGACCAATAATGGACTGCACAGCCGGGAAATCGACATTACTTCTTATGCCGAGATTGTGCTTGCCCCATCTGCCGCGGACATTGCGCATCCCGCTTTTTCCAATCTGTTCATTCAAACCGAATATCTGCCCCAAGCGCGCGGGCTGATTGCGCAACGTCGGCCGCGTACAGCCGACGAACCGGGTATCTGGGCTGCTCACGTGCTGGCCGACGGCCGAACCGACGACGGACTGCAATACGAAACCGACCGGGCCCGTTTTGTCGGGCGAGGACAAACGTTACGGGAACCGATTGCGGTGATGGACGGCCGACCGCTGACCAACACGGTTGGCGCTATTCTCGATCCGATCTTCAGCTTGCGCACACGGGTGCGCATTGCAGCGGGCGCCACCGAGCACGTGACGTTTACCACCCTGGTTGCCGCCTCACGGCAGGCGGCGGAAGAGCTGGCCGACAAATACCATAACGTGGTGGCGTTCGAGCGCGTATCAGCGATGGCCTGGACTTACGCCCATATACAGCTGCATCATCTGCGTACCCGGCCGGACGAGGCTCAGTTGTTCCAAGATCTGGCTAACCGCTTGCTCTATATCGATCCTTCATTGAGGTCGACCGGCAGATTGATGCAGATGAACAGCTTGAATGTTACCGGGCTATGGCGGTACAGCATCTCCGGAGACCGCCCGATTGTGTTGTTGCGGGTAACCGAGTTTGAAGACCGGACCATTGTCGAACAATTGTTGCGCGCTCACGAGTATTGGCGCATGAAAGGTCTTGCCGTCGATTTGGTGATCCTGAACGAAAAAGAATTGTCCTACGCCCAGGACTTGCAGATTTTATTGGAGGGCATGGTGCGCGAAAACCAGGCGCTTTCGGCCCATCACGAGCATGAAAACAAGGGTGCGATTTTTGTCATGCGCAACGACCGGCTCTCGGAAGAAGAACTGATATTGCTGCAAACAGTTGCACGCGCCGTGCTGGTCAGTAGCCGGGGTACTTTATCCGAGCAATTGTTGAGGTATTTAAGGCCTACCGCCGCTTTTGTTGCGCCGAAAGCCTTGACCGCTCACGGCGCTCATTCGCCGGCGTTGGCGGTGCCCCCGCTTGAGTTCTTTAACGGACTGGGCGGCTTTGCCGAAGACGGGCGCGAGTATGTGATTGTGCTCGACAACGGCCAGTGGACACCGGCGCCGTGGAGCAATGTGATCGCCAATGCCGAGTTCGGTTTTATGGTATCGGAGTTGGGCAGCGGCTGCACCTGGAGCGGTAACAGCCGTGAAAACCAGTTGACGCCGTGGTCGAACGATCCGGTCAGCGACTCGCCCGGAGAAGTTTTCTATTTGCGCGACGATGACACCAACGAATTATGGAGTCCGACCGCTCTGCCGATCCGGGTCGACAATGCCAGCTACGTGATACGCCACGGGCAAGGCTATAGCCGTTTCGAACATGTTTCTCACGGCATTCACAGCGAGCTTTTGCAATTTGTCAGCCCGGACGATCCGGTCAAGCTATCGTCGTTGACCTTGACCAATGTGTCCGGACGAACCCGCAGGCTGACCGTTACGGCTTACGTGGAATGGGTACTGGGCGCTTCGCGTACGGTGACTGCCGCTCATGTGATCACCGAACTCGATACGGAGACCGGCGCGCTGTTCGCTTACAACCCCAGCGATGTGGAATTCGGCCGTCGCATTGCGTTCGCCGATCTATGCGGTCTACAAACCGGATGGACCGGGAATCGGGCGGAATTCATCGGCCGCAACGGGAGCCTGTCTGCACCGGCAGCTTTGCTAGGATCAAGTGCGTTGAAAAAATCGGTTGGCGCAGGGCTTGATCCTTGCGCAGCACAGCAGAAAGTGATTGAGCTTGCGCCTAACGGGCGTATTGAAATCGTGTTTTTATTGGGACAAGGCAATGACCGACTCCATGCCCGAGAGTTGGTGCAGCGCTATCGGACCACCGAAACAGCAACGACTTTTACCCAGGTGACGCAGTTATGGGATCAAGTGCTCGGTAAGGTCCAGGTAAAAACGCCGGATCGGGAACTCGACATCCTGTTAAACCGCTGGCTGCTGTATCAAACCCTGAGTTGCCGGATGTGGGCCAGGGCCGGGTTTTATCAGGTCGGCGGGGCATTCGGCTTTCGCGATCAGTTGCAGGACAGCATGGCCTTGACCGTTGCGCGGCCCGATTTAACTCGCGCTCATCTGCTTCGTGCCGCAGCACGCCAGTTTGACGAGGGCGATGTGCAACATTGGTGGCATCCGCCTTCAGGCCGCGGCGTGCGTACCCGTTTTTCCGACGACCGTATCTGGCTGGCCTATGCAGTAGCCCACTATATCAAGGTGAGCGGCGATAGCCATGTCCTTGAGCAGGAAGTGCCGTTTTTGCAAGGCCCTGTGCTGGAGCCGGGACAAGACGACGCCTATTACCAGCCGTCGCAGTCGATGCAGCAAGCGAGTCTGTTCGAACATTGCGCGCGTGCGCTGGACCTTAGCCTTGAAACGGGTTCGCACGGTCTGCCGCTGATCGGGAGCGGCGACTGGAATGACGGCATGAACAGGGTCGGCAATCAGGGCAAAGGGGAGAGCATATGGCTGGCGTGGTTCCTGATCGCCACGCTTTCCGAATTTGCAATCGTGGCAGAGACGCAAGGCGATAACGAGCGCGCTGTCCGCTGGCGCGAGCATGCCGCCCGGCTGAAGCTTGCAGTGGAAACTGAAGGATGGGACGGAGCATGGTATAGGCGCGCCTATTTCGATGACGGCACGCCACTCGGTTCAGCGGATAATGCCGAATGCCGCATCGACTCGATTGCGCAAAGTTGGGCCGTCATTTCCGGCGGCGCCGAAACCGAGCGGGCGCAACGGGCGATGAATTCGGTGCAGGAATATCTTGTGCGCTACGGCGATGACCTGATGCTGCTATTCACGCCGCCGTTCAACAAGACCGAACGGGACCCCGGTTATATCAAGAGCTATCCGCCAGGTGTAAGGGAAAACGGCGGGCAATATACCCATGCGGCGGTCTGGTCGGTCATTGCCTATGCGATGCTCGGTGAAGGCGATCAGGCGGCGGAATTGCTGCGTATGCTGAATCCGATCAAACGCTCGTCCACCCGCACCGGCATTTACGCCTATAAAGTCGAGCCGTATGTACTGTCGGCAGATATCTATTCCGAGGGACCCCACGCCCGGCGCGGCGGATGGACTTGGTACACCGGAGCGGCAGGCTGGTATTACCGCGCAGGACTGGAATGGGTATTGGGCTTGCAGGTCCGTGCCGGACAATTGATTTTTAATCCTTGTATTCCCAGAACATGGGATAGTTACACGATTATTTACCAACACGAAAATACCCGCTATGACATCACGGTTGAAAATCCGAACAGAGCCGCGCATGGTATCGCTCTCATAGAGCTGGATGAAGAACGCCAGTCAAGCGGTAACAGCATTACATTACAAAATGACAGACAGCTGCATCGGGTGCGGGTGATCATGGGTTGAGGCTGCCGGACGACATGCTTTAGGTGTAGCTCTGCCGCGGGTCGCCGCGGCAGAGTCTCGCAATGTGGCTGGTTTCAGCCCACTCGACAGATGATTTGTTGATAGCGTGTCATGAGCTTAATAACACAACAAACTGCAGATTTAATTCATTATTGCTTAGCCTGTGGCGTGGTCATTTTTGCTGCTTGTTTTGTTTTTCGGGACGATTTAGTGCGGCTTTTTTTCTTGGCGGGTTTGGTTTCGACCTTGACCTGAGCGGTACCGTCCCCTTTCATATCAAGCTTATTAGCGGCTGCGCCGGAGAGATCGATAACGCGATTTTCGGCAAAAGGTCCACGGTCGTTGATTTTGACTTCGATCTTCTTGTCATTCTCAAGGTTAGTCACTTGGACTTTAGTGCCCATCGGCAAACTTGGATGAGCGGCTGTCATCTTTTTTTGGTCAAAAGTCTCGCCGCTAGAAGTCTCTTGGCCGTGGAATCCCGGCCCATACCATGATGCCTCGCCGACTTCTTTATGAGCAGGTTGGGTGGCGGTACTTTCTTTCTCTTGCGGGGTTTGTTTGGATTGTTCGTTTGAGTGTTCGGAGCTGCAGCCGGAAAGAGCCAGGACGCCGACCAAGATTACTTGAAAGATGCTTACAAACCATTTGCGCGGAGATAGGGTAACGGTAGGCGTTATTATGACTTTTCGGGACAAATGCTTTGAACTGGAAACCCATCGGCGTTTCTCATTGTTAGGCGAAGCGTCGGCATGTCGAACTGTTTGATAGGCCATGGTTTTCTTCTCTCTCTGGGAGGCGTTCAGGCTGCCGGAACTTTCAGGCTACCGGAACTTTCAGGTAAAGGCAGTCCGTCTACTGCAACATCATGCATACAATCCAGCTGTCCGTTATCTGATCCTGAATTACCGGGTTAAGACTGATGACTGGATACGTTCTTTGTCGCAATGTCGTACAGTAATTTTATAATATGCCAATTCCCAGCCAAGTCTGTACGCTAGCGTACTGTACGAGTGAGGAACTGAACCTGGGCATCAAAAGCTTCAGCAGGCAGCATACAAGTTCCGGAATGAATATCGTGCGCTTACCATTGAACTCAACCTTGTTTTAACAGTACCAGAGCCCGTCCATGCATAGGATAACTTTGCCCGACTTTGTAGCGGGAAAGTTCGGGTATGCCGCTGGTTTCAAAAGTGTCGAGCAATACATCCCAATAGGAACGCCCGCCGAATTCCGGCAGCATAAAGACAATATCTTGATGATCTGCATTGATCAGCAACAGCAAATTATTGTCTTTTAAACGTCGTCCGCGTCCGTCGGTTTCATTCAAGGCCTCACCGATAAAATGCACGCCAAGACAACGCGAAAACGGCTGCCCCCAGTCTGCATCACTCATTTCAGACCCATCAGGATTGAGCCAGACGATATCTTTTACTTCGCCGCCGCGAATCGGCCGTCCCAGAAAGAAATAACGTCGCCGGAACAGGGGATGCCCTTTGCGCAAATTGATAATACGTTGGGTGAATTCAAGCAGATCCTGATCCTGTTGTTTCAGTTCCCAACAGAGCCAGCTAATCTCGTTGTCCTGACAATAGGCATTGTTATTACCTTGCTGGGTATGGCCCATCTCGTCGCCTGCAAGCAGCATCGGAACGCCCTGTGAAAACAACAGGGTGGCAAGAAGATTGCGTTTCTGGCGAGCGCGTAACGCATTAATCACCGGATCGTCGGTTTCTCCCTCGACGCCGCAATTCCATGAACGGTTATTGTCGGTGCCATCGTGGTTGTCTTCCTGGTTAGCCTCGTTGTGCTTGTTGTCGTAGGTTACCACATCATGCAGAGTGAAGCCGTCATGCGCAGTGATGAAATTGATACTGGCGTGCGGCTTGCGCCCGCTGCGTTCATACAAGTCGCTAGACCCGGTCAAGCGTTGCCCCAGTTCGCCGAGCAGTCCGCCATCGCCCTTCCAATAGGCGCGAATGCTATCGCGGTACTTATCGTTCCATTCCGCCCAACCCATCGGGAATTTTCCCACTTGATAGCCGCCTTCGCCCAGATCCCAGGGCTCGGCGATCAGCTTGATGGTGCTCAGGACCGGGTCCTGATGGATGGTATTAAAGAAGGTGCCCAGCTGGTTTACTTCGTGCAACTCCCTTGCCAGCGCGGAAGCCAGATCGAAGCGGAAGCCGTCCACATGCATGTCCAATACCCAATAACGCAGGCTGTCCATGATCAACTGGAGTACGCAGACATGTTGCATGTCCAGCGTGTTGCCGCAACCGGTGTAGTCTCTGTAATAACGCGGGTTATCGGCCTCCAGGCGATAGTAGGACGCGTTGTCGATGCCGCGAAAGGACAATGTCGGCCCCAGCTGATTTCCTTCGGCGGTATGGTTGTAGACCACATCCAGAATGACTTCAATGCCCGCCTTATGCAGGGTCTTTACCATGGTCTTAAATTCGCTTACCTGGCCGCTCGCCGAATAACGGGAATCGGGCGCCAGAAAGCCAATCGAGTTATAGCCCCAATAATTGCGCAAGTCTTTTTCGAGCAAGTGGCGGTCATCGAGAAATGCATGTACCGGCATCAGCTCCAGCGTCGTCACACCCAGACGCTTGAGATGCTCGATGGCGGGTTCCATCACCAATCCGGCGTAGGTTCCCCGGAATTTCAGAGGGATGTCCGGATGTTGCATGGTAAACCCTTTGACGTGGGCCTCATAAATCACCATATCGTGCCACTGAACGTCAGGGGGTTGATCATTTCCCCAGGCGAAGCTCTGATCGATAACCCGGCACTTCGGCATGACATTGGCGTTGTCGCGGCGGCTAAAAGAAAGATCTTCGTTTTTGCTGCCGACGCTGTAACCGAAATGGGCGTCGCTCCAGAGCGGCGTTCCCACGATATCTTTTGCATAGGGTTCTATCAGCAGCTTGTGCGGATTGAAACGATGCCCTTCCTGCGGACGGTAAGGCCCATGTACGCGGAAGCCATAAAGCAGCCCTGGGCGAGCCTCAGGCAGATAGCAGTGCCAGACCATATCGCTACAGTCTTTCAGCTCGATGCGCTGGACTTCGTTCTTTCCCTTCGCATCGAACAGGCACAATTCGATTTTTTCGGCATGTTCGGAAAAAACGGCAAAATTCACCCCTTCGCCATCCCAATGTGCGCCCCGGGGATAGGGACGGCCGGGCCAGACTGCAGTGATCGGTTTAGTCATGTTGAGTTATCCCTTTTGAATAAAGTCGCGTTAAATTCAGCGGCTTTGTACAGTTATGTTGATAAACCCTGCCGAGGAAAGCCGGCAATGCATTCTAGTAATTCCGGCCGCGGCTTTATGTACGCTACCGTACTGACGGCGCTTAAATGTTGAGTTTAAGCTGCACTAAAGAATTAAAAACACAAAAACGATTTTCTGCAAAAGATGTTCGATGATATTGCCGTCGTCCGAATCTTTATTCTTATATCCCTGATTGCGGTTAAACGGAGGTCTTATGAAATACATCACGTTGCATTCCAAATTAAGCCTGATAGCTGTATCGTTTATTTTGGTTCTTTCGGGCTGTTCGCAAATCCTGGTTAAGGATGACACTCTTTATCCCCGCGACGGCACCGCCCATTGCTCAGGGTCCGAGTGGACGGATGACTCTAGCTTGGCTGTGGTGCCGATTCCTATCGTCGCGTTTTTTATGCCCCATGCCGATCTTAATGACATCAAGGCCGATGATTACCTGAAGCGGTGCGGAGACAGTTCCAAGTTAGTTAACCGGGAAGTGGACATCGGGCATGGCGCCTGTATACCTGCCTCTCTGTCAATGATATTGACATTGGGGATCTGGCAATGGTGTCCGGCAACTGTTTCCTGGGAAGCTGATGTTCGGCCTTAAGTATCGGGTAAAGGCAGCAGGAGAATAGGCAGGTGATCCATAAAACGGCAGGCTGGCGTTTTGCCTGCCATTCACTTGGCCGCAAGAGCCGGGCAAATGGATTGATATTCCGATATGTCGTTTATTGAAAGCGATTTCTGCCGACCCGCTTTAAAGCTCCAAACAAGCTTTATCTGAAAATCTTGGATATTGTGTGCATACCGGACGTTTCAATAAAGCGAGAGGACAGGGTTTATAAATTAACGGATCAAAATTAACTACCAATATGTACGGGTGGCTGATAAGCCCGAAAGGATAACCGACAGAAAGACGCTAAGGATGATTGTGCATCATCCTTAGCGTCTTTGATGGCGAATGTGTAATGATTCATTGTTAATCAGTCCTGATTTTTGTATTTGTATAGGAATGTGTGGTGTCAATGAAGCAAGCTGGAGGGGCGGAAACAGGCGATCGGATTCGGCTTTAATCACCCGATAGCATTCGCAGGCTCGCTTTTCCAATCCGGGTCGATCCAGCACAGTGATGTGCCCACGGCGGCAATTAATCAATCCCGCTTGCTGCAATTTTCCGGCGGCTTCAGTAATGCCTTCACGGCGGACACCGAGCATATTGGCAATCAATTCCTGAGTCGTGGTCAGTTCGTTCGAATGGAGCCGGTCGAGACTCAGCAACAGCCAGCGACAGAGTTGCTGATCCACGAAGTGATGCCTGTTGCAGGCCGCCGTCTGCGCTATTTGAGTCAGCAGTGTCTGGGTATAACGCAGTAACATATCGTGCAGCGCTCCGTTACGGTATCCCCCAAAGCGGTTGAATTCCTGCATAAGCAGATGCGCCCGTAGCCGATAAGCGTAGCCTGCGCTCCGCACCACGGCTCGGTTAGGCATGGTGCCACCGCCCATGAACAGGGAAACGCCGATCATTCCGTCGTCGCCGACTACGGCGATTTCGGATGGTGCGCCGCTTTCCATTACGTAAACCAGCGATACGATGCACGACGTCGGGAAATAAGCGTAACGCACCTCGTCCCCGGACTCGTACAGAACATTGCCCAGCGGCATTGCCACTAATTCCAGATGGGGAAAAAAACGGTCATATTTGGCGGAAGACAGGGCGTTGAGAAGATAGTTTTGCCAGAGGCTATTTGGGTTAGTCATAGTCATAAGCAATATCATATTTTGGAGTTAAAATTGAAAAGCTCAATTAACCTAAATAATTGGTTGTATTGCATGAGTAACTGGTAGGATAAATAGATCAATCTCTTCAATCAATAAGTGCTATTACCTAAATAAAGCTTTTTTATTCGGGATGACTTTTTGTGATCGAACATGGTTGTGATCGAACGGGGTTGCGGAAAAACCGGGATATGGGCTAAAAATCCTGTAAGACCCAGGTCAGCTATGAATGCGCTGAATAAATCGATTCCGCTTATGGTTCGACAAGCTCGCTACGAACGGAATCAACAACTTACCGTTCGTCCTGAGCCTGCCGAAGGATTTTATCAGCGCTTCCCTATAGACCTAAATCGTTTTGCGACTAATCATTCTTATATATACCAAAGACTTGGCCGTTGTCAGTGGCCTTATGTGCGTTACCGCACCGACGGCGTCCAATGGTTGAGGTTAATCTGTTCTCGTAACAGGAATGATGAGCATATGACTTGCCGAAAAACAGATTCTTTAGCGGGATAACATGGATTCTGTGCATGAGATTGCCTTGCGTAAATTATATGTAGACCTTGGGGCATGATCATGCTGACTCTGCTCAAGTTTAACCGGACTGGGAGCGTTAGCGATTCATTCCGGGTTAAGTCACTTGCTGTAGCGTCAAGGTTGGATCATGACTTCAAGTTTCACTTGCGGCAGTAATGTTCTTGTGCGACTTGTTTATTATCCGGCAAACCTGAGTTCGTACGCGGTCGACAGGCAATTGCAGTTATCAATCTTAATGTGCAGACCTAAAGCCCTGACAGTAAAGTGAACCGAGAGAAAACTATACGATGCGAACAGACATATCTTCATTTACCGGTTTTGATTCCGCCTACGCTGGTTCCTGCTATCTTCCGAACACGCTGGACAGCGCGATTGACCGGGCTAAAGATCAACTTATAGGTCTGCAAAACCAGGAAGGTTATTGGGTATTCGAACTTGAAGCCGATTGTACGATTCCCTCTGAGTACATCCTGATGATGCACTACATGGACGAAATCGATACACCGCTTCAGGTCAAAATTGTTAATTTTCTTCGGTCTCAACAAAACGCGGACGGCAGTTATCCGCTTTATAAAGGCGGTGCGGGCGACATCAGCGGCACGATCAAAGCTTATTACGCGATGAAAATGGCCGGCGACTCTATCCAGGCAGCGCATATGGTCAAGGCTCGCGACTGGATACTGGCACAGGGCGGCGCCGCCAGGGCCAATGTCTTCACTCGCATCATGCTGGCCATGTTCGAGCAGATTCCCTGGCGCGGCGTACCTTTCATGCCTGTTGAAATCATGCTGTTGCCCAAGTGGTTCCCGTTTCATCTGGATAAAGTCTCTTACTGGTCGCGTACCGTCATGGTCCCGTTATTCATCCTCTGCACTTACAGGGTCAAGGCCCGCAATCCCCATAAGATCGATGTCGCAGAGCTGTTTGTTACCCCGCCTGATGAGGAAAAAAATTATTTTGCCCATGTCAAAACCCCGCTGGGTAAAGCCATACTGGCCGTCGAGCGCATGGGCCGCCAGATGGAGCCTCTGATTCCCGGCTTCATACGGCGCAAGGCTACCGCTAAAGCGCAGGACTGGTTCATGGAAAGATTGAATGGTTATGATGGCCTGGGAGCGATTTTCACGGCCATGGTCAATGCCTATGAAGCGATGGATTACCTGGGTATTCCTCCCGATAACGAGCAACGTCGCATTGCCAGAGAAGCCATCAATCGCTTGTTGGTCGTCAATGATGATATGGCTTACTGCCAGCCCTGCGTTTCTCCGGTTTGGGATACCGGCTTGGTCAGCCTGGCCTTGCAGGAAGTCGGCCGCCACCAACATGATCCACACTCCCGGCAAGCGCTTAAATCCGCGTTGCATTGGCTGGCCGGTAAGCAGTTAAGGGATGAACCGGGCGACTGGCGAATCCAGCGGCCTAATTTACCGGGCGGCGGTTGGGCCTTTCAGTTCGGCAACAGCTATTACCCCGACGTTGACGATACTGCGGTAGCGGCTCTGGCCATGGTTCAGGCCGAGGATCAAGAGTTTGCAGAGAATATCGATCGGGCCGGCATCTGGATTGCAGGCATGCAATCCGGCAATGGCGGCTATGGCGCTTTTGATGCCGACAATACCCATTACTACCTGAACCACATTCCATTTGCCGACCACGGCGCCTTGCTGGATCCGCCAACCGCCGATGTCAGCGCTCGCTGCATCATGTTTCTGGGCAAGCTTGTTGATCTCCACCCTGAATATAGAGCGGTCATCGATAACTGCATTGATTACTTGCGTAATGAGCAGGAGTCGGACGGCTGCTGGTTCGGCCGCTGGGGCACTAATTACATTTACGGCACTTGGTCGGTGCTGGTTGGTTTTGAAGTCGCAGGCGTTGCCAAATGTGATCCCAGTATTCTTAAAGCCATCATTTGGCTGAAATCCAGGCAAAGACCCGACGGTGGCTGGGGCGAGGGCAACGTAAGCTATCACGATGCCAATAGGCGCGGCGAATTCGATACCAGTACGGCATTCCAGACCGCGCTCGCACTATTGGCGTTGCTGTCGGCCGGTGAAGTTGGCTGTGCCGAGGTCGAAGCCGGGGTGGATTATTTACTGAAAACCCAACAGGCTGACGGGTTCTGGAATGACGAATGCTTCAATGCTCCCGGATTCCCGAAAGTTTTTTACCTGAAATACCACGGCTACGATAAATTTTTCCCGCTCTGGGCGCTGGGCCGTTACCGCAACGAGCGTCTCGCCGCTTTCGATTATGGCAATTTGCAAAGATCAACGTCCCATATTGTCAACTAAATGAGCCATTAACGCCCATCAGATTTTCTGTATCGGCAGGGTGAAATAAAAAGTAGTGCCGTTTCCAGGTTCGCTAGTGAAATTCAATATACCGTCATGGGCTTCGATAAGCGAGCGGCTAATGGATAGTCCCATACCCATGCCGCCCGCTTTGGTTGTGTAAAAAGGCGTTAATATTTTCTGTTGTTGGGCCGCATCAAGTCCCGGTCCGTTGTCATGAATTTTGACCTGTATTTCATTTTTGGGCGTTAATCGACTTTGGATGGTTACTCGGCGTTGCTGTTTTGTGGGTAAGTGCAGTAAGGCATCAGTGCTGTTTCGGATCAGGTTTATCAGAATCTGTTCAATTTGTATTTGATCGACATGGACCGGCGGCAGGTGGTTTTCCAGTTCATAGGTCAGTTTTATGTTGTTTTGTTTAACTTCTGCAATACATAGGCTGACAGCGTCACGAATCAACGTATTAAGGTCGGTGATGGAGCGGTGCTGTGCATGAGATTTGATAAATCTTCTCATGCCATGAATAATCCGTCCGGCTCTTAGAGCCTGTTGCTGAGTTTTATATAAGATCTCGGAGAGTTTTGCCAGATCAGGGTTTTCAGTGTTAATAAGGTTTAAACTGACTTGGGCATAACTGGAAATCGCAGTCAGGGGTTGGTTGACTTCATGAGCAATACCGGAAGCCATTTCCCCCATCAGCCCAAGGCGAGTGACATGGGCCAGTTCGTCCAGATGTTTCTTGTCTTGTTGTTCCCGCCGTTTGCGCTCGCTGATATCGGTAGAAATGCCGCACAAGCCGTAAATACTGCCGTCTTCGCGACGTAACGGATGATTAACGGTAAAATAGACATGAGTGATAACCTTATCCTTGTTGGTGCAAATATTCTCGGTGGCTATACGCTCGCCCAGCTCAATAACACGGCGATCATCTTCGCGTAATTTTACCGCCATAGACTCATCAAAAAGATCATAGTCTGATTTACCGATGGTTTCTGTTAGCGTTTTGCCAAGCAGTTCCAGTGCTGACTGGTTGGCGTACTGGTATTGATAGTTGCAATCCTTGATATAAATAAAAGCTTCGACATTATCGAGAACGGTCGCGAGTTTATTTTCGGTTTCGAGCAATTTATCTTCTACTGTTTTTCTTTGTTGCATCTCACTTTGCAACTGTGCAACCACTGGGTAACGAGAACGTGCAAGGATAACCCATGACATTAGCACCGCGGTGGTGACCGAAATAAGCGCCGTGAAGGCTTTAAGCGAATCGCCCAGCCAAAAATATAGAGGTACCCAGGTCGTGGTAGCCGACAGTAAATGCGTAGTGCCGCTGGCAATAATAAATCCGGAAAACATGACGGTCGGCCATGGATAAGCAAAATCTTTGTGCTGTCGGATAAAATAAATAAGTATTAGCGGAACAGCGTAATAGGCAAAAGTGATCAGCACATCTGCTGCAAGGTGTAGCCGAAGTAATGCGAGGCTCCACGAGAAGCGATAGTCATGGGGAATGAGGTCTTGAATGTTAAAAAAGTTAAGCAGTGGTTGCATTTGTCAGGCATAGGATAGTATGGGGCAACCTGAACTGGCCTTTTGACCGGTTCAGGTTACTCTCTGACCGGAAATAGACCAATTTCCAGAACATTTGAGCGGATTACTGCTTTATGCGCGAACCCTTTCAGTCGGCATCCTGTATTTACCGATGACGAATATTAAGCGGGAAAAACAAACTGATGCCGGGCGATTGCTGTGGCGGATAATATACGGGTGGCGGAATGTAGACAGGCTGTGCATAAAGATAGGGTTGCCGAAATCCAGGCCGATATCTATAGCCATCGCGCCCGTCATGCCATCCCCGATTGCCGTAACCGCCGTGTTGATGACCCCGCCCAGGGCCGTGGTCACGATCTGCGAGCGCCGACGATATAGAGCAAACGCTGATTGCCGAAGTAAAGATAAGTGCGATCACGACCTTATTGAAGATTGATCTGTGGCACTTAACGTGTTGTATTGAAAATTTCATATTGACTTGCCTTTTTTAGAATGCTTGATGCGACTATGAACCACAGGCTGGAATGCCTGATTCAGGCATAACCGTACTTGTAATTATTTGGCAACGGACTTCTTGGGGCTATGCTTGCGTTCACCATGACGGAACAAAGTATCCGCTTCCTTTTTTTGTGTATCCGACATGCCGGCATAGAGATCGGCAAACAGCGGGGTCAACTTTTTGATTCCGGCTGCGTGGGCATCAGCGATCTCGCCGTAGGATTTGAGATCGTCGACAGCGTTCATGTCCTTGGCGTGATCCACTCTTGCCTGAGTAAGAGCATCCATGGTTTTGGCATCATCGAGCATTGCCTGAGTGACCTTGCCCCATTGCTCTTCCTGTTCCGGCGTGATTTTGAGCTTGGCGTGCATATCTTTGATGCGTAACTCGACGCGATCTTGGTGATGAGCTTCTTTATCGATAGCGAGAGCCACTCCCGGCGCAAAAGCTAAAACGGCGGCTAGAGCCGTTGCGGCAATAAGGCGAGCGCTTGTATAAGTAAATTGATTGCCGCTTAATTTCATATTTATTCTCCGGATGGGTTCAAGTTTTAGCGCACGTATAAATTATTTTTAAGTTGTGTGCCGTTAGAATAATTATATTCACTCATCCGGAGATGCTCCGTTCGCTAGCACACATAAAGATGGCATCGTTTAAAAACTATCCCCAGTTGCTCTAGCGCCGTTCAATTCGACTTCTGTACGCTAGGGCACAGTGAGCGTCTACGAAGAAGACATAATTATCGCTGATGGTTCCCAGAACCGGTTTTAACAGGCTTAAGGTTTTGGTATAAAAAAGTTGAAGAGCACTGCAAGCGCCATATGTATTCATGGCAGCGGCTGTGTTCGACGTTTAGCTCAAAAGATAAAAAATTTTACCAGCTCAGGTTTTTTCGGATGATGTGCGGCGTTGGTGTGACCATCGCTTTGCAGCCGTTATATCCGCTTGTGCAGGTATTCCGGCTCTAGCGGATAAATAACCCTTTCACAGAAAAGCCGTAGTACTGTTCCGCAATAAGACACTGACCGATTCGGTCATTTAAAAGTTAGACATTTTGGGATCAAATGGAGACTTACGTTAACCCGTATTTGTTCGTTACCGCACCGACCAAGCTCATCTTTGAGTGTATGATTTTAAGCGGATAAGAGGAATATATTCAGCGCATTGGCCGCGATACACGGTCATGGCTAAGTTAAATATCTGGAGGTACGCATGCACAAAAATCAAACAAAAGACCGGGCCGAAGCAGCCAAAGGTAAAGTCGGGGAAGTCACCGGAATGATGGTGAGCAATAAAGGGCACGGAGATAGAAGAAGATGTCCAAAAGAACGTCGGCAAGATAGACGGGGATTTGTAATAACTTAAAGGAAGATGAGGACGTCGATAGTGCTGAGTTACGCAGCCGAATTCGGATAGATCGGCTAGCTGCACGGTAGTAACGAAATGTTCTGAATCATCTTTTTCCACAGGAGACGAACATCGAACTTGCCGGTTTATGGACAGATATCGCGTTGACCTTCGGCCGTTTCACATGTTTGTCTTTAGTTTATATCGCCGTTAATTGACGGCCTCTTACGGAGAAGCACACATGCTTGAAACTTTAGCGATTCTTTTAATTATTCTCTGGATAATGGGTTTGGTGTCCTCATACACAATGGGCGGGCTCATCCACATTCTCCTGGTTGTTGCAGTTATTATAATTTTGCTGCGGGTCATTCAAGGCCGACGTATTGTTTAGCGCACTGGAACAGGCTTGTATATAACGAAGTATGGATTGATAAATGCCGTTTTGATAAGGGGGATAAGATGAGCGCAGTCAAGGTTATAGCGATTGTACTGATCATGGCAGGCCTATGGGGCTTGATAGACGGCAGTTTCAGCTATAGCCGGGAAACGCAGAAAACCCAGCAAACCAAGTCAGGCGCGTTGGCACTGTCTGTTAAAGACACACAGACGGTGTATGTCCCGGTCTGGGTAGGTATCGGGGCGATAATAGCCGGCGGCTTGCTTTTGATTTTGGACAATAAGAAGGACTAGCGGCTGAGTCAATTAACGTCGATGATGGAAAAGGAAAGTCGTCTATGTTCGTTGCCGCACTGACTGAGTCTGGTTTTGAGTATATTGTTTAGCTAAGTGTTGGGAAATACTTTCCACGCTTTATCCATAATTTAACTAATTATCAGGAGACGCTCATGAACAAAGATCAAGTAAAAGGCCGAGTTGAAGAAGCCAAAGGCAAAGTCAAGGAAGTCACCGGAAAGATGATCAATGACGAGGAAATGGAAGTAAAAGGCAAAGTCCAAAAAAACGTCGGCAAAGGCCAGGCAGGCTATGGTGACGCTAAGGAAAAGGTTAAGGATGAGATTAAAAAAGGACATTAAGCTCGGATATTGTTGTGCTATGCAGACCGGCCGGAACAGGCCGGTCTGATGATTGATAGTGTAAGCAGATACGCTCAAATATTTTTTTCACAGGGGACGACTATGAAATTCAACAAAATTAAATTCACAGGATTATGTGCAGGTATCATTTTGGCCTTATGTTCGTTGGGTGCCTATGCCGCCGAAGAACACATAGAGCAAGCGCTTAAACATGCGAAAGAGGCCGCCAAAGCCGACGATGCGAAGACTATTGTCGAACATGCGGAAAAAGCCCAATCCCATGCGAAAACCGCGGATGAGCATCTGGATGCAGGCATCACAAGCCTGGATAACGCTATCGCTCAGGGCAAGCAAGGAAAGGCCGATATGGCGAAGAAAGCCGCCGAAGAGGCTGTAACACATCTGAAAGCTGCGGAATAAACGCCCGTCAGCTTAGGTAGCTGTAAAGAACGGCGGGCGAATAGCCCGCCTTTTTTATGTGCGTTGCAAAATCACAGCGGCGATGATCGTTAACCCGGAAAAGTAAAAATACCAAAATATTTGCCGCACGTGGCGGATTGAAATCCAGCCGCCCACAAAATTTATAAATACCGCCATGAATAAAGATCATTTAACAGCCTTGACTCGACGGAGTAATGTTTTCAATGAATCTTTTTCCATTGGAGCTATTTATGAATATCCTCGTTAAAGTCGCCGCCCTTTTATTGCTGTTCGCATTTGAAGCGGCGGCAAAACCCGATTCAAACTTCGACATCATGGCCAATCTCGATAACGGTCCGGGGAATGTAACCGTTACCGATAACGGCCGCATCATCATGAGCATGCATCAGTTTTATCAGCCTAAATACACGGTGGTTGAATATAAAAATAATGCACTGCTGCCGTTTCCCAACAAAGAACTGGCGGATTCCGATTCAATATCGAGTCTGAAACTGGATTCCGTGCTGGGCATCCGCTCGGATGCCAACGGCATCGTGTGGATGCTGGATAACGGCATGCGCAGCGGCATCACGCCTAAGCTGGTGGGCTGGGACACCCGCAGCAATAAACTGCATCAGGTCATCCATTTGCCGACACCGATAGCGCCCAAGGATGCTTTTGTTAACGATTTTGCGGTCGATACCCGGCACAATCATATTTTTATCAGCGATCCGGCCGGTGGCGCAAATGCGGCGCTGATTGTCGTCAACCTGGGCACTGGAACGGCAAGACGCGTACTGGAAGGACATCACAGCGTTATTCCTGAAGAGGTCGATTTGATTATTGATAATGTGCCGGTTCAAGTTAAAGATAAAGCCGGGAAACTGGTTCGGCCTCATATCGGCGTCAACCCGATCACCGAAGACCTGAGCAACGAATGGGTTTATTTCGGCCCGATGCATGGATTCAGCCTTTATCGGATAAAGGCGGATGATCTGGTCGATGAAAGTTTGGATACCGGGATGTTAGCAAGCCGCGTTCAACGCTACAGCGATAAGCCGATTTCGGACGGCATCACAATCGACAAGGATAACAACATCTATCTGGGCGAGTTGGCGGCCAATGCGATCGGCGTTATTTCGGCCGATAAAAAATACCAACGATTAGCCCAGTGCCCGCGCCTTTCGTGGGTGGATTCGTTCAGCTTCGGTCCTGATGGGCAACTGTTTGCGGTAGTCAATCGACTGCATCAGTCAAGTACACTTAATGGCGGCGTGTCGGCATCAAAACCTCCGTATTACCTGTTACAGATAAAAACCCTGGCTGCCGGATTGCCCGGACGGTAAGCAGCTTATCTATTTAAATCTTTTATTCACCACGAAGACACGAAGAACACGAAGAAATAAAACTTCGTGTTCTTCGTGTCTTCGTGGTGAATTGTTTTAAGCTAATAAGCCGTTAATGTTCCGCCCTATCGCTGTTATTTTGTCCCGCAGCCAAAGATGGGCCGGATCTTTGTCATGCAATGGATGCCAAATCATGACTAACTGGTAATAAGGAAGCTCGATAGGCACCGGAAAAATTTCCAGCGGCGCAAATTTTTTAAACTGCTCGGCAATTCGATAAGGCAGCGACAATATCATATCGGTTTCGGCAACGATCAGCGGTGCGGAGAGAAAGTGCGGCACGATCAGCTTGATGCGCCGCTCCAATCCCTGTTCCGTCAATTTTTGATCGATTAAGCCGACGTTGCTGCCGGTTCGGGAAATCAACATATGGGGAGCAGCCAGATACTCTTCCAACGAAGGCGGTTTTGTTATCAGCGGATGATCCTGCCTGACCACGCACGCCATCTGGTCGCTAAATAAATGTTCGCAGTGTAAATGTGGAGGCGGATTGAGTACCGATTCGAAACCGAGCACGACATCGAGGCTGCCGTTTTCCAATTGTGCGGCCGGGAATGACGATTCGGTGCGCTTAATATGAATATCAATACCGGGGGCGATTTGGCCGATCAATCCCAATAGCTCAGGTATTAACAGCAATTCCATATAATCCGTGGCCGCAAGCACAAATCGCCGTTGACTCGTTCCGGCTTCAAATTCCAACGGCGGCTGAATCAGTTGCTCCATCTCATTCAGTAAGCTTCTGACCGGTTCAATCAAGGTTAGCGCTCTTTCCGTGGGCTTCATTCCGGTCGGCGTTTTAACCAGCAGAGGATCATCCAGCTGTTGCCGTAGTCTTTGCAAAATATGGCTCATCGCCGATTGCGTGATAAACATCTGTTCCGCAGCACGGGTAACGTTCAACTCTCGCATCAGTACATCGAAGGCCACCAATAAGTTCAAGTCAAAGGTTCTTAAATTAGACATAGGAGTACTTTTCAATGTTGGTTCGGGTCAGGATAACAAAAACACAGCATGCCTCGACCATGAATTGTGTCAATGACGGGATGAAATATAAACATTTAACAAAGCCGTTCTTTCAACCTACTGTATCACTCAAGCGTGTTGTTTAGCTTGCGTCGGCTCAGTTCCCCCCTCAATGAGCTGCCGATAAAACTTACGACACGCTGACTCTTTTGGATAAGCGAATCAGCCTTATCTATCGCTATTTGGTAGGAGAAGCAATTATGTCAGTAAATATTTCAAACCGGTCATTTCGACCTTACACAGGAGAAAAAGCGCGGATTACCCGCGCTTACGATTACCTGATCCTGGTATTGGCTCTTTTTCTGTTTATCGGTTCGTTCCATCTTCATTTTGCGCTGACTGTCGGCGACTGGGATTTCTGGGTGGACTGGAAAGACAGGCAATGGTGGCCGCTGGTGACGCCGCTGATGGGTATTACTTTTCCTGCGGCGGTGCAGTCGGTCATGTGGACGAAGTTTCGCCTGCCTCTGGGCGCTACCTTGTGCGTGGCTGCGTTATTGATAGGCACCTGGATCACCCGCATATTCGCCTATCACTATTGGAATTATTTCCCCATTAACATGGTCTTGCCCGCCACCATGTTACCCGGTGCGCTGGTGCTGGACGCGATCCTGATGTTGAGCAACAGCTTGACCGTCACTGCGGTTTTAGGCGGAGCGTCTTTTGCGTTGCTGTTCTACCCCAGTAACTGGCCCCTGTTCGGCATGTTTCATGTGCCTGTCGAATACGGCAACGGCCAATTGACGGTCGCCGATTTGTTCGGCTTCGAATACATACGCACCGGCATGCCGGAATATTTGCGCATCATCGAACGCGGTACGTTACGCACTTACGGTCAATACGCAGCGCCGTTAGCGGCATTTTGTTCGGCGCTGTTATGCATCCTGATGTACACCTTATGGTGGTTTATCGGGAAGTGGTTCGCAACCGTTCGTTACCTTAACAAAATCTAACAGGAGGGCGGTTTATGAAACAGCTATTAATAAAGTGCATGGTGTCTCTCGGGTTTATCCTCTCGCTATACGCGCTGAATATCGCAACTGTGATGGCGCACGGGGAAAAGGCTTTAGAGCCGTTTATCAGAATGCGCACGATACAGTGGTACGACGTGCAATGGGACAAACAAAAATTTAATGTCAACGAAGAAGTCAGCGTTAGCGGCAAATTCCATGTCGCCGAGGATTGGCCGGTCAGCGTACCCAAGCCTGAAGCGGCGTTTTTGAATATATCCACGCCCGGCCCGGTGCTGATCAGGACCGAACGCTATCTGAACGGTAAACCTTTCATGAATTCGGTGGCCTTGCAGCCCGGAGGCGATTACAACTTCAAGATTGTACTCAAAGGGCGGTTGCCGGGCCGTTACCACATCCATCCGTTTTTTAACCTGAAAGATGCCGGGCAGGTGATGGGGCCCGGCGTATGGCTGGAAGTTACCGGAAATGCGTCGGATTTTTCCAACGAGGTCAAAACCATCAACGGCGAGGTGATCGATATGGAAAGCTATGGCCTGGGCAACGGTATATTCTGGCATCTGTTCTGGGGCTTATTGGCAGCGGCCTGGCTGCTCTGGTGGCTGCGACGGCCGTTGTTTATTTCACGCTACAGAATGCTGCAAGCCGGTGGTTTGGAAGATGAACTGATCACGCCGAACGACCGTTTAATTGCAAAAGCGATGCTGGTCGGGGTGCCCTTGTTGGTGTTGGCCATCAATGCAATGACGATAAGCGAATATCCGAAGGCGATACCGTTGCAGGCTTCGCTGGACCAGATTTTGCCGCTATCCGCCCAGGTCAATGCCGGCGTGGTCGATGTAGAGACTTTAAAAGCCGAATACCGGATACCGGAACGTTCAATGGAGTTCACTGTAAAGGTCAATAATCGCAGCGAAAATCCTGTTCAAATCGGCGAGTTTTCTACCGCTAATGTGCATTTTTTGAACCAGGATCTGCAAGCGGCGTATCAAGGCGATTCAACAACTATGACAGCGATTGAAGGCTTGAGCCTGGAGAATGCCGCACCGATACAACCCGGCGAACAGCGCACGATGACGATAACCGCCAGGGATGGATTCTGGGAATCCGAAAAACTGAACGGGCTGATTCGGGATGCCGACAGCCGGATCGGCGGCCTGCTGTTTTTGTACGATTCGGAAACGGCCGCGCGTTATATCTCCAGCATCACCGCCGCAGTGATTCCGAAATTCAATTAAACCGTTAAGAGGCTTACATCATGGCTACAACATCCGAACAATTACCTTTAATGGTAGAAAATAAAAACGCAGCACCCTGGTATATCAAGGATTTACCGATGTACCTGAAAGGCTTTGCCATGCTAACGGTTATCTATATCGGGCTACGCTCATATCAAGGCGCTTTTGCCGTAGCGTCTGGGCTGGACTCGTCCGAACCGGCGTTCGAGCAGTACTGGATGCAGCTATTTTACGTTGAATTAGGCATTCTTGCCGTGTTCGTGACCGGTGTCTGGGGCTATTTATGGCTTTCCCGCGATCGTAACCTGGACAAGCTGGAACCGAAGGAGGAAATCAGCCGTTATTTCACCCTGACCATGTGGATCAGTATTTACACCTTTGCGGTGTATTGGGCCGGTAGTTACTTTGCCGAACAGGATAATTCCTGGCATCAGGTCGCAATCCGCGACACGCCTTTTACGGCCAATCATATTATCGAGTTTTATTTTAACTTTCCTCTGTATGTGATTCTAGGCGGCTGCGCCTGGCTATACGCCAGAACCCGGTTGCCGCTTTATGCCAAAGGCATTTCGTTGCCGTTGACATTGGCTGTATTCGGGCCGTTTATGATCCTGGTTAGCGTCGGTTTCAATGAGTGGGGGCATACCTTCTGGTTCAGGGAGGAGTTTTTCGCCGCGCCCATTCATTGGGGTTTTGTGATCGGCGTCTGGTTTGCGCTGGGCGTAGGCGGCATATTGCTTCAGGGCGTAACCCGTTTGATTGAGTTACTTGATGAGTTGGAAGACGCGCCATGATTTATGGATAACGGAGTGGTCAAAGCGACACAGAATCGTCTCTCCCTCCGAGCCTAGATGTTACCACCCTTGTTCCACGCGTTGCGTCACTGCCATTAAGTTAAGCACATTGACACTCCGTAGGAGCGGGCCGTGCCCGCGACATTTGGACAGCGATTGAAGGCTTTAGCTCATTCATCGCGGGCACGGCCCGCTCCTACAATGCTTAACTTAATGGCAGTGACGCGTTGCGTGGGAACGAGATAATTATTTTAACCATTTCGAATATGTCGCTAATCATGACAACCATTAAACGCACCGGCATTCATTATGCCTGGGTCGTACTCGCTGTTACCTTTACCTGTTTGTTTGTTGCATCTACGCTTCGATCTGTTCCGGGCATCATTATGCTGTCGCTGGAGCATGAATTTCATTGGAGTCGGGAAACAATCAGCGGCGCCGTTTCGGTCAATCTACTTTTATTCGGGCTTGCCGGTCCTTTTTTAGGCAGATTGATGGATTTATACGGTACTAAAGCCATCACCCTGATCATGCTGACTCTGGTCACTTCAGGGGCGGGCGGCAGCATCTTCATGCAGGAACCCTGGCAACTGTATTTGTTTTGGGGCGTGATCATTGGCGCAGGTTCGGGAGGAACCTCCATAGTGATGGGATCGACCGTTGTCAATCGCTGGTTTCGGCAACGGCGCGGTCTGGCTTTGGGGATTTTGGGCGCCGCCTTTTCGTCGGGCCAGTTAATTTTCACCCCTATTATCATGAACCTGAACATTCAGTTCGGCTGGCGGGCGGTAACGCTGTTTATCACGTTGATGCTGGGCCTGGTCGTATTGCCACTGGTTATGATATTTATGGCTAATAATCCCGGCATAAAGGGATTGCAGCCTTATGGCGACAATGGGGACGCTGCACCTGAGGTTCGTCCTGACCCGAACCCGATGCGTTCGGCAATGGCCAACCCTCAGTTCTGGTTGCTGGCTTTCAGTTTCGGTATCTGCGGTTTTACCACCTCAGGCCTGTTTCAGACGCACTTGATTAGTCACGGCATCGAACACGGTTTTCCGGAAATGACAATGGCGGTGTCATTAGGCGTAATGGGCGCGACCGATATTGCCGGTACTGTTTTTTCCGGTTGGCTATGCGACCGTTTTGGTAAGTGCTGGCCGCTGGCGATTTATTACGCGCTACGGGGCGTTTCATTAATGTTACTGCCTTATGTTGAATCGACCGGGCAACTGATGGCCTTTTCCGTTGTCTATGGGCTTAATTGGCTATCGACGGTTCCTGCGACTTCAGCGCTCACGGCGGATCTGTTCGGCAAACAAAATGTCGGGGTCGTATTCGGATGGATTTGTTTTGCCCACCAAGTTGGTGCAGCGTTAGCCAGTTACGGTGCCGGTTATTTGCATGGTTTGTTCGGGAATTACACCTTGGCTTTTATGACGTCAGGCCTTTTTGCGTTAGTCGCTACCGGGCTTGTCGTTAATATACGGGAATATCAATTTATTGCCGGTTCGAGTCGTATTTCACGCAGTTAAACTGCTTCAATAATAAAACCAGGAGATATAAAAATGCCGTTAGTTCGCATCTCGTTAATGAAAGGCAAGCCGAATGGCTTTGGAAAAAAGGTGGGTGCGATCATCTATCAAGCGATGGTCGAGACAATCCATGTTCCAGTTAAAGACAATTTCCAAATTATCACCGAACACGATAGCAATACGCTGATCTATGATCCGACTTATCTCGACATTCGACGAAGCGATGAAATTATCGTAATACAAATAACGCTGAATGAAGGACGAGCGCCCGACTTAAAGAAAGCGCTCTTCAATACGATCGCCGATCGGCTCCATCGGGAGCTCGGCGTCCGAATGGAAGACGTTATGATCAATCTGGTCGAAGTAAAAAAGGAAAATTGGTCTTTCGGGAATGGAATAGCGCAGTATGGGCAATAAAGCATCATAAATATCTGTTGACCGTGATGCGCTATGCTAGTGGTTTTCGACGAGTATATCGCCGGCGGTTCTGTTTTGCTTCAGAACTCGGCACAGGGTGGGGTTTTCGTTTAGCCGCTTCAGCCGACGTGTCTTGCCGTTGATAGCGGGACTTCATCAGCCATACCAGAGGCAAGGCCGTATATAAAGTTTGAGCCGAAGTTATCAAATTCATGGCAACTTTCAAAGGGCTGGTTTCGGTACTGATTGTCTTATCGGTCTTTTCTGTCTTATCGACAGTGCTACGAACTTTGGCAGGTCGGCGTTTAGTGATCTCGCTGACAATAAAACCGATCCCGGCCGCCAGCAGCAAAGAGCCGGGGTCGGTCAGCTGTTGGTATATTTTTCGGACCAATAGATTGGTCCGAAAATCGATCAGTTGTTGACGGTTCAACACCTGCCACTCGGCGGCTTTGATTTCATCCGTCAGCAGCTTGGATTGATCCTGATTGGCACGATTGCGCATCTTCAAAACTCCTCTTTGTTATTGCGCTGTGGAGAGGGCATTGACTGAAGGCTGTGGACGGTTGCCGGAAATTGCAGATAACGGCTCTTGCGGTGTATGGCCACCACAAGAATCAATGTGAGCAGCAGATTGAAAACCACGGCAAGCAGTATGGCACTGCTTGCTATGATGCCATGTTCAATCATCCACATGACGGCGGCAGCGAGAAGTCCCACCCATGCGCCGATCAGCAAGACTGCAACCATCACTCCGGCGATGATCATGAATACCAGGTTCTGTCCGGCCCGCCGCGCTTCCAGCGCTACCAGATGGAAGTAATCGTGGCCGAAGCCATATATCTCCAGCCATAACGCTTGGGCATTTTCCAGCAAACCGGAAGTTTTTACCGGATCGCCATCTGTTGCAGATTGCCCAAGCGTTTCGTTATTTACCGCGTTTCTATCCATGACGCCCGCCTTAACGATTGACCAGAAAACGGCTAAGAATAAATCCTGCCGTTACTGCGATACCCATCGACATGATCGGATTGTCATGAATATAATTACGGAAATCATTGATCATTTGCTGTTCGGCATCGTCCAGTTGCTCTCCATCGCTGCCAAATACTTTTTTTGCTGCATCGGCTATCTTGTCGATAGTCCCATGTGCAAGATCAGATGCTATATCGATGGTTTCCATAAGTTTTCCTCACTTATTTAAGCCGCATGTCATTTTTGACTGATTTAACACCTTTGACGCCACGTGCAAGTTCTATCGCTTTATTCATATCGGCGCGCGAATTAACAAAGCCGCTTAACTGAACCACGCCTTTGAAAGTTTCAACATTGACTTCGGCGGCGCTTACATTAGGATCGTTTACCAGCGCGGCCTTAACTTTGGTGGTGACAACGCTGTCGTCAACATATTCCCCGGTTCCTTCAGTTTTGGGCGTTGATGCACAACCGGCGGCAGTCAATAAGGTCAGTGTCAAAAAAAATGCGGAAAAAATTCGAATAAGATATTTCATGGTTAAATCTCCTTTTAAATGCCTAATGAAGTAAACCGAAGAAACCCTTTGAAGCCTTCATGGCTTTAAAGTGAACGGTCTACCGAGAAAAATTTTAAATACAAAGCGACTAAGACTGAGTTAATGGTCAGGTGCTGTTCCTAAGCCTGACAGGTTGTGACGGATGAGCCAAAAACCTTAACAACACTTTAATTGCAAGACTAAGATCAGTCTGTACGGTAGAACACATACAGCAGAGTTTGTGTACTGTGGGTGCCTTAATTTCTTTGGATGCCGGAGTGCAACCTCACCGCCATTTAACATTATTGTAGGCGCGAATTTACTTGTGCCCTATTGGGTATTCGCGTCCACTTTATTATCAAAAGTGTCGCTACCGCGACGGTTATTTGAATCGGGTTCTCGCACCCGAAAGCGAGTTACTTTCTTTTGCTTCGCCTCGGCAACTGCTCCATGCGTTGCTCTACCTCCTGCATCCGTGCAGTCGAAAAGAAAGTAACCAAAGAAAAGGCGACCCGGTTGCCGCTTGCTTCCTGCGCTCCTCGCTTTTATCGAGGGTCAGCAGAAGGGGCTCCTGCCCCCTCGATAAAAGCTCCGGTGCTCGGCGTGGCAAACGGGAGGAATACGGTCCGTACGTAACATCAGTTCTTAAAACTTTAACAACCTAAAAAATCGAAAATAAAATCGCTGCAAATATATAAACAGCGGCATACTCACGACTGTTCCATCGCAGCATTGTATTCGCCGCGGCGCGCAGCTTTATTGCATTTTGCACGATGATACAAAGCCTGCTGCGCCGCCAGTACATTAGCTTCATCGCCTTGCCATATGTCTAATGCCGGTTGCTGGATCGCGCGGGCGAACGAAAATGACAAGGCCCAAGGCAACCGCGACTTAAGGCTGCCGTTCATCGCATTCAGGCGGGCCGAGGCCAGCTCGGAAGATTGGCCGCCCGATAAAAATGTAATTCCCGGAACGGCAGCGGGGACGGCCCGCAAAAGACAAATTACTGTAGCGTCGGCCACCTCATCCACCGTTTCCTGTTTGGGGCAGGACAATCCCGGAAGCACCATGTTTGGCTTCAGCAACACGCCTTCCAGCATAACCCGTTGCCGGTAAAGCTGGTCGAAAACCGTATGCAGGACTTCTTCAGTGACCTGGAAACATCGTTCCAGCGTATGACCTCCGTCCATCAATACTTCCGGTTCGACCACGGGGACCAGTCCGGCTTCCTGGCAGAGCCCAGCGTAGCGGGCCAGCGCTTGCGCGTTGGCCTCAATGCAACCCCGGCTCGGGATGCTGTCGCCTATGACAATCACTGCGCGCCATTTGGCAAAGCGCGCGCCTAATTGAACATATTCAAGCAAGCGTTCGCGCAATCCGTCCAGGCCTTCGGTTATCTTCTCTTCGGGATGGCCGGCCATGTCTTTTGCCCCGGCGTCGACCTTGATGCCGGGCATGATGCCGCTAGCGGCGATGACCTCAACAAAAGGCGTGCCGTCTTTTTTTTGCTGGTGGATCGTTTCGTCGGACAGAATCGCACCGCTGATGCTTTCATTCAATCCGGGCGTGGTGATGATCAGCTCCCGGTAAGTGCGCCGCATTTCTTCGGTTTGGGGGATTCCGACCTTGGCAAAGCGTTTGTTGCAGGTTGGGGTGCTTTCGTCCATCGCCAGCAGGCCCTTGTCGCTTGCGACCAGCTTCTTGGCAGTGTCTATCAGTTCTTGTGCATTCATTGGGGAGTGCTCCATTTCCAGTTGCGGATTTCCGGCAGGTCTTGGCCGTGCTTGTTGATGTACTGCTTGTGTTCGATCAACTTATCCTTGAGTTGCTGTTTCAGGTAAACACCTTTATCGCCGGTCTGAGGCAGGCGGTCGATGCTGTCCATGACCAAATGAAAGCGGTCCAGATCGTTCAGCACCGTCATGTCGAAAGGCGTGGTGATGGTGCCTTCCTCCTTGTAACCGCGGACATGGATATTGTCGTGGTTGGTGCGGCGGTAAGTCAGCCGGTGGATCAGCCACGGGTAGGCGTGGAACGCGAAAATAACCGGCTTGTCCTTGGTGAACAGATCGTCGAAATCGGTATCGCTCAAGCCGTGCGGATGCTCGGATTGCGGTTGCAGCTTCATCAGGTTGACGACGTTGACAACCCGGATTTTCAGCTCGGGTAACTGTTCGCGCATGATCGAGACCGCGGCCAGGGTTTCCAGCGTCGGCACGTCGCCGCAGCAGGCCATGACCACGTCCGGCGCAAGGTCATGGTCGTTACTCGCCCATTGCCAGATGCCGATGCCCTTGGTGCAATGCTTGACCGCGGCGTCCATGCTCAGCCATTGCGGGGCAGGGTGCTTGCCTGCAATGACCACGTTGACGTAATGACGGCTGCGCAGGCAGTGGTCCATGACCGACAGCAGGCAGTTGGCGTCCGGCGGCAGGTAAACACGGACGATCTCGGCCTTTTTATTGACGACATGATCAATGAAACCGGGATCCTGGTGGGTAAAGCCATTGTGATCCTGACGCCAGACATGCGAAGCCAGTAGGTAATTCAATGAGGCGATTTTATGCCGCCACGGCAGTCGCGCGGTCACTTTCAGCCATTTGGCATGCTGGTTGAACATCGAATCGACAATATGAATAAACGCTTCATAGCAGTTGAATAGTCCATGCCGCCCGGTCAGCAGGTAGCCTTCGAGCCAGCCTTCGCATTGGTGTTCGCTGAGCATTTCCATTACCCGCCCGCTGGGTGCGAGAAATTCATCGTTCGGCACGGTCGAGACATCCCACTGGCGATTGGTGGTTTCAAACAGGGCTTTGAGACCGTTGGAAATGGTTTCGTCAGGGCCGAAAATACGGAAGTTGCGCTGTTCATCGTTCAGCTTGACCACATCTCGCAGAAAATTTCCCAGAACACGGGTATCGCCGGTACCGGCTACTCCCGGCGACGGCACATCGACTGAATAATCCCGAAAATCCGGCAGCCGCAGGTCGCGCAGTAAAATGCCGCCGTTGGCATGCGGATTTGCGCCCATGCGCCGCTCGCCTTTGGGCGCAAGTTCGGCCAGCTCCGGTTTCAGGCGGCCCTGTTCATCGAATAGCTCCTCCGGCCGGTAGCTTTTCAGCCAGTCTTCCAATTGCTTGAGATGCTCGGGATGTTCGGCGGGGTCGGACAGCGGCACTTGGTGCGAACGGAAAGTGCCTTCAACCTGCAAGCCATCGACTAACTTCGGACCGGTCCAGCCTTTCGGCGAGACCAGCACTATCATCGGCCAGCGTGGACGCTCAGGGTTATTATTGACGCGGGCATCCTGCTGGATAAGCCTGATCTGCTCTATCACGGTGTCGAGCGTTGCAGCCATAGCTTGATGCATCGGTTCGGGTTCGTGGCCCTCAACGAAATAAGGCGTCCAGCCGCAACCGCGCAGCAATTGTTCCAACTCCTCACGCTCGATGCGGGCGAGCAGGCTCGGGTTGGCAATTTTGTAACCGTTCAGGTGCAGGATCGGCAGCACCGCGCCATCGGTGACAGGGTCGAGAAATTTGTTCGAATGCCATGAGGTGGCCAGCGGCCCGGTTTCCGCTTCGCCGTCGCCGACCACGCAGGCGACGACCAGGTCGGGGTTGTCGAACACCGCACCGAATGCATGGCTCAGCGAATAGCCCAGCTCGCCGCCTTCGTGGATCGAGCCCGGACATTCCGGCGATGCGTGACTCGGAATGCCTCCCGGAAACGAGAACTGCAAGAACAGTTTTTGCAATCCGGCTTCATCCTGACTGATGTTCGGATAGATTTCGCTATAGCTGCCTTCAAGATATGTATTGCTGACAACGGTCGCGCCGCCGTGTCCGGGGCCAGAGATGTAAATCATGTCGAGGTCGTACTTAACAATGACCCGGTTCAGGTGTGCGTAAATGAAGTTTTGTCCGGGGATCGTACCCCAGTGTCCCAGCAGCAGGTGTTTCACGTCCTCGATTGCCAACGGCCGCTTCAGTAGCGGATTGTCGTAAAGATAAATCTGGCCGACCGACAGGTAATTGGCGGCGCGCCAGTAAGCATCTATTTTCTTCAGCGACTCAGGGTCGAGGGACTGTGTATTCATGGTTTAGTTCCTTATGATTAAGTCCGCGATAATTCAGGAAAAACAGTGAGATTACGAAAAACACTAACAAATTCACCACGAAGGCACGAAGAACACGAAGAAAAAACTTAAACTTCGTGTCGTCGACAATTGCTCCGTGCATTGCTAAACCAGATGGATGTGGCGAAGGCAGAAAATGCAGGAGCAATTTTCTGCCTATCTCCTGCATCCATGCAGTCGTTCGTGCCTTCGTGGTGAATAAAAATTCTTACTGTGGGTAATGGGAAGTTACGCTTCATGGGATGATTTCTTCTCCATTTTCCAAGCCTAACACGGCCAGTTTCGCGCAAGTGGATCGGTAATCCGTATGCAGGATGCTCCGGATTCCCAAGCTTTCCGCGACCTGAACGAATAATTCGGTGTTTTCGATATAGACTATCCGCTCCACCGGCACTTGGGCGATGTCCAGCGCAAGCCGGAAAATATCCTTGTCGGGTTTACGGAGATGGACGTAACAGGAAGAAATGAAAAAATCGACAAATTCGTCCAGCTTGAATTTCCTAATCCTGTAATCGTTTATCTCCCGCGCTTCGTTGCTGACCACGACGATCTTCAGGCCGTACCGGATCTTGAGTTGTGAAACCAACTCGATCATTTCCGGGTAAGGCTGCGATTGCGCGAACATGAAGTCCCTAAACTGGGTCGGCGTAAACGGCCGTTGCTGATGGAACACGACCCGATCCAGGTATTCATCCAGTGTCAGCTTGTCTTCCTCATAAATATTGAGGTTCAGGTAATGCCGCCCTTCCATTTCGCCCGGATCGAGCTTGAAATCCGTCTCTGCCTGTTTACGGATATTGTGATCCCAGCCGTTGCTGAGCAGGACGCCGCCGATATCCACAAACAGGCAGGTAATTGCAGTCGTTTTGTTCATTTTAAAAACACCTATTGATTCACGAACTTTAATCATTCACTTTAGGGGGACAGCGATATTTAGCACACCACTTCGCGGCTCCATGCAGACAACTTGTTGTATTTTTTCGTGCCTTTTGCGGACAGATTGGTTTATCTACATTCATCGGCTATGCCTGGTTAAGAATCATTGTTGCCATAAAATCCGTGCGTCTTCGAGCGGAATCGCCATGCCCTCGCAGCAAGGAATCAAGCGCACCGTATAATCTGTTGCGGGACGCGCCGCAGATACAGCAATGCAGTAAACATAGCCGCCCGATGAGCCGACCAGTTGACGAAGGAGCGTCATTTCCTCGCGCATGGCAGGATTGTTTATGAGGCCTTCCGCATAAACTTCTACCCGTACTGCGTTGGGATCGAGGTTATGGAAATAAACCTGGACTTCAAATAGATGATATTCACCGCGAGTCTCAATTTTTGTTTTGCCGAAGTGCAGGGCGGGCCATTTCTGGTCCAGGCTATGCTGCCAATCGACGATTTGTTTGCCGAGTGCGCCTTTATTGACGGCACGTAAATGGTAAGCGCTAGCGGCCGGAATATAATGCTGCTCGGTATATTCGCGCACCGTGCGGTTGACCGAAAAGCGCGGCGTCAGTTGCGCCATGCTTTCCCTCATTCGTGCTATCCATGCGCTGGGAATGCCGTTTTCGTCCCGGTTATAAAATTCCGGTATCACTTCGTGTTCGAGCAGGTCATAGAGCGCCTCGGCGTCGAATGCGTCCCCTGAGGAATCGTCGCCATAGCACTGACCGTCGCCCAGCGCCCAGCCCAGCTCGGGCTTATAGGCTTCCGCCCACCAGCCGTCCAAGACCGAGAGATTGAGGCCGCCATTGACCAGTACTTTCATGCCGCTGGTGCCGCAGGCTTCCCAAGGCCTCCGGGGTGTGTTTATCCAGACGTCGACTCCTTGCACCAGGCGCTCGGTCAAATACATGTCGTAGTCGCTGAGGAAAATCACTTGCGCCCTGGCTTCGGTACGCCGGATAAAATTCATCCATTCCCTGATCAGGTCTTTTCCCGCCTGGTCGGCCGGATGGGCTTTACCGGCAATGATAAGCTGCACCGGCCTCTGCTCATTGGTTAATAGACGAATCAGCCGCTCAGGGTCGTGCAGCAGCAGATTCGGCCGCTTGTAGCTTGCAAAACGCCTTGCAAAACCCAATGTCAACGCGTTCGGATCAAGCAGATGTTTCGCGGTTTCAATCGCTTCGAGCGGTTCGCCTAAGACGGCCAGTTGTCTTGATAATCGCTCGCAAGCGTATTCGATAAGCGACTTGCTGGCGGCCGTGCGAAATTGCCAGATTCTGGCGTCCGGGACGCGGCGAATATCCTGATCCAGGTTTTCCATGGTTCCGAGCCAACGATCTTTTCCTGAAACCTCCGTCCATAAATCGTCGGCCGCTGCCGAGTCCCAAGTCGGCATATGGACGCCATTGGTGATATGCCCGACCGGTACTTCGGCCAACGGCCAATGAGGAAAAAGAGGGGAAAAGAGTTGTCGGCTAACTTCTCCATGCAAACGGCTGACGCCATTGACGGCGCCGCTACCGCGGATTGCCAGATAAGCCATGTTAAAGTTTTCCTCCGGATCGTTCGGGTCAAGGCGGCCCAAAGCCAGAAAATCCTGGATTGTTATGCCCAGCCTATGCTCGGCATAGCGGCAGAGATATTGATTAATCAGGCTCGGAGAGAAGCGGTCAAACCCTGCCTCTACTGCGGTATGAGTCGTGAACAGATTTCCCGCACGCGTGGCAGCCAGGGCGGCATCAAAAGGCTGTCCTGTTTTTTCCATGAAATTGCGTGCGCGTTCCAATACCGCAAAGGCCGCATGCCCTTCATTCAGATGGCAGACTTCCGGTTCAATGCCAAGCTTGTTCAGCAAACGCCAGCCGCCGATGCCCAGCAGCATTTCCTGCTTAAGGCGCAGTTCAGGTCCGCCGCCATACAGCTCGCTGGTGATGCCCCGGTCAGCAGGGAAGTTCGCCGGATCATTGCTGTCCAGTAAGTAAAGCTTCAATTTGCCGACCCGAACCTGCCAGATGCGCAGCCAGATCGAATAGCGGGGTAAGGGAATTTCAAGGCGTAACCACTCGCCGTTATCTTGACGCACCGGCGTAATCGGCAATTGTCCGGGGTCGTTATACGGGAACAGGGCTTGTTGGACGCCATCCTTGTCAATGACCTGGCGAAAATAGCCTTGTTGGTAGAGCAGCCCGACAGCGACTACCGGCACGCCCAGATCGCTTGCTGCCTTGAGCTGATCGCCCGCGACATTGCCAAGCCCGCCCGAGTAGATGGGCAAGGCTTCGCTGAGCATGAATTCCATACTGAAATAAGCGACGCAGCTCAGGGGGCTCTGCGGATGGTTCTGCTGGAACCAGGCGGGCGCTTCGGCGACCTGGGATTTGGTCTGCAATAAATCCTCAACGTCTTTGCGAAAAGCGGGATCGGCTAACACATGCTCGATCCGGTCGCGCGAGGCTGTTTGCAAGACAACCCAAGGGTTACGGGTGATTTCCCATAGTTCAGGGTCAAGCCGTCGCCAGATTTCGTCGGTCGCGTGATTCCATGACCAGTGGATATTCAGCGCAAGTTCGGCCAATGCATCGAACCCTTCGATTTGAGCAGGTAGAAGGCTGTAAATAGGACTACAAACGCGTGTTTTTTTGCTCATGGTTGCTCCGTTCGTCACGAAAACACTCTAGCCGCTAGACCTGCCGCAGTCGGTACGGTAGAGCACATACCGCAGAAAGCGGTAACAAAAGAATACTGTCTGTGATTAGGAGAAGTTACATTTCGGCTATCCGTTCAAGCCGGAGAGCAGGCTTTGGTCTGTCGCAAGCAGGGACTTCACTGCCAGCTAAAACAAACTGTCAGTCGAGTAGGGGGCGCCGCGCACACCAAAAGGGATAGGAGGATTTGTCAGGCATCCGAAAAGGCGCGCACGGCAAGCTCTACGACTATAAGAACCTTGTTCAATTTTACCCATATAAAAAGCATTGCTTTTATTGGCTGAAAAGCAGGAGCGGAACGATCCAATAATAAAACTTCGTCCTGAAGTTGTTAATCGAACGCTTACATTTTTTCATCATTAACAGTGCCTACAATGCCGGCTGTTGCGATAAACCTTAGCGCATCTTCTACAGATATATCTATTTCCACTACATTTTCCCGAGACATGATGACCGTGTATCCGCCTAGCTGATAACTGAATGGCATAAATACCGCAATCTGATCTTCGGCAATAAAACTATGCGAAGTCTCTTCATAATCCGAGACAGTAATAAAACCTATCTGCTGGCTATTCCCGGGAGCTGTCTTGACTAAAACGACTTGTTTAAATTGGCCTTTCTTTTCGTTGGAAAACAGAGAACTGAAATCGCGGATTGCTGTGTAGATGCTTTTAACAAAGGGGATCTGGATTACAAGTTCTTCAAAGCGTTGGAACAGCTTGCGAAAAGTTTGAGACTCAAGAAAGCCTCCGAAAAAAAACACCACAACAAGGCCTAATACAAACCCCATGCCTTTTATATACCAACTTTCGGGAAAGAAAAATGTGAATATCTTTCCCAACGCCAATTCTGCTGTACTGGCCAGCCAGAACAGCAAGTAAACGGTGAGGGTAATTGGGATAATAGCGATTAAACCTTTAAAGAAGGTTCTACTGATCGGCCTCATTTTTAATTGCCAATTATTGAAATCTGACATTCCGTACCCCCTACTATAATGAAAATTTATATTTAAAAAATTCTTTGTTGCCGCTGTTCCCTATGGGATACAGGTGGAACGGGGTTTGCAGCCCCGTTCCAAATGTTTTGCGATAGCTGAGCGGTAAATTGGCTTGCATTGGCAGCGGTCGTGCTTTTTTTATTGATGTTGTCTTTCAGGTGTTGACCTTGGCGATCGCCCCGATGGTTAACCCGCTGAGCGTGCGGCGAGCAGTTCCTCTTTACGCTCTGAGAGCATGGCGCCAAGCTTGATCATATCCAGGTCGGTAGACTTCGCTTTTGGGAAAATCTCATTCTGCTCTTCTTTGACATGGTGCTTCACATACTCGCTCATCACTTTGATCGTGGCGTCAAACATCTCGCCATCGGGTTCCGCTCCCTCGACCTGAGCAATCAGTGATTTCAGCGTTGCATGCTCGACTTGGGCTTCAGGAATTAATTCTTTATCTTTCAACGCCTTTTTGACTGCCGGATAAAAAATCTCCTCTTCAATCTGGGCATGCACAGTCAATTCATTGCAGATTTGTGCGACGATCTTCTTTTTTTTGGCGGCCGAATGCGTTTCCTCATATTCGGCAAACAGGTCTCTGACCAGCTTGTGGTCGCTTTTCAATAATACTGTTGCATCCTGAGCTTTGGATGAAGCGGACTTTTTTTTCTGATTCATTGCAGTTGTCATGATGTCTTCTCCATTTCAAGCATGGTGAGGATTGAATACATTTAGTGCCAAAATATCGCGAGCAAAATAATGATGGGAATGGGAACTCCCAGTAGATATAAAAGTATTGAGCGCATTGCTTGTCTCCTGTTGAGTTGTTGTTAGTGTCATTGCATCACGCTAAATCGCGCTGCTGTCCGCCGTAAGTAGCCGCATAGCTGGCTGCGAAGGCGCCGATAAGCAGTGAGATGAAGAACCACAATGAGGCATAGACGGAAGTCTTACGTGCTGTGTCGACCGCTTGTTTGGCTGCGGTTTCCGCTTCACCCAGCTTGGCCTGAACACGGGCATAGGTATCAACCACTCGTTTCTCAGCTTCCTGCTGTGGCAGGCCGGTGTGTTGCGCAACAACCTGGCCGGCATAGCGGATGTCTTCCGGAGGCAATGGTCCGGTGCGCACGGTATTCATGAAGATGCGGGTGATTTCCGATTCGGAGTCAGCCGTGTTTTGCACAGGGTTTTCCTGCATAGCACCGCTTTCGCCGAGAGTCGAACCGGCGGCTGGAACCGCATTGATGTCTCTTCGGAACAAAGAATCCATGAAGTATTTTGTAGCTTCATTGTTGTTGCCGGATTTCGCCATCTCGGCTCCGGCCGCAGCTGCACTGCCCGCGGTGGCCGCAACGGCTGTGCCTCCGGCTTGAATTCCACCGCTTACAATCGACCCGATGATCGAAGAGAGTAGGGCGGCGGTAATAAGCGCCGAGATAGCCCAGGCCAGGAAACCGTGTGCGGTATCGCGGAAGTAAACTTCGTCGGCATTTGCCATAGCCCACTTTGTTCTTAGTCTACCGGCAAGATATCCGCCCAGCCCTGAGGCAATCAGTTGGGTAAAGGTCAGCCACAAGATGGTCGATACTCCGAAAGTTGTTGCAGAGATACCGCTCGAGGCCCACGGCGACACCGAAGACAGGCCCAAGCCCGTTCCCAGCATTGTAAGGATCAGGGCCATTGCAGCCGCTGCGGTGGCTCCGGCCAGGATAGAACCCCACGATACTGCACTGGCTTGGACAGGTAGAGATCCCGGCTGAATACCTGGCGAAGCGCCTCTGCGTCCGAATTCGTCAGAGGCGCGTCTGGGGCCTAGCTCGTCGGTAGCTGAAATATTAGGAACGTTCATAATTTTAAGTCTCCTTAGGGTTTAAGTCAGGAAAATTATGGTACGGAGTACCTTTACGCATCTGTACGATATCGCACATAGAGGCGAATAAATTGTTGAGTTAGCCGTGTTCAGCTTGTAGCCGTTCGCATCACATCTGTATCCGTAGAGTCCGGAGCAAAATAGATGATTAGCAGGCTGCGGAAGTTGCAGCTCGTTTTAAGTGCTTAAGGGGTTAATGATCGCTCAACAGGCTTCAGCATAAAATCGGCTGTTAACGAGATAGCCGGCGCTGCGATAGGATGAGAGTCTGACGAAACCTTTATCACCAAACGCTTTTGCTGCCAGGGCGGTTGAATTGGCGACGGTGCCGGCAGTCAGTCGGGCGTAATCAGATGTTGTCGAATCGTTGGCTCTTTATTTGAACCGCACGTCATTTACGACGTACGGGTTCAAAATAATATCTGACGGTCTAGCGATGGCCCATCAGGCCGCGCAGCACAAAGCCGACCGCTACCGCGATACCCAGGGATTTCATAGGATGTTCGCTGGTATATTTGCAGCACTGTTTCACCAATTTTTGTTCGGCATTTAGCAGTTGCTCTCCTTTTTCGCCAAGCGCTTTCGCGGCTTGATTGGTCGCATCGGCGATCTTGTCTCCGGCTTCATGTGCATAATCGGATGCTTTGTCTATAGTACTCATAATCGTTTCCTCTTGAATTTGAGCCGCATGTGTCATTAACAGCATGCGGGCGGATAATATTTAATGCTCGTTTTGGCAACTACCCATCAGACGGCTCAGTAAAAATCCGGCCGCCACGGCGATGCCTACGGACTTTATAGGGCATTCACGGATATATTCCCGGTAATGTTCTATCATTTCCTGTTCAGCCGTTCTCAGCTGTTCTCCTTTTTCGCCAATCACTTCCGCAGCCTGGTAGCTCATACCGGCAATCTTGTCGACAGCTCCGTGTGCATAACCGGATGCTTTGTCTATGGTCTCCTTAATGTTTTCTTCCACATCTCCGGGTTCGTTAATCTTTTCTTCTGGGTTTGATTTTTCCATAATGATTTCCTCTGGTTAAGCTATATGCCATTTATCGCATTGGTTAGGGTTTATGATGATTGATAGTTGGTCTCGCATTGGCTCGGATTGAGTTTAAATACAAATCCACGCCGGTTAATAATCAGCTGTATTTACAAAGCGCTGAGTACCGTTAAGCGTTGACGCTGCTCTCGCTGGTTGAAGAAATATCTTCCGCTTGAGCCTGCTCAAAAATGTCTTTTGCTTTTGAAAGCTCTTCGGAGCTTTCCGCGTGCACGGAAATTAAAGCACTTCCTCCCCTGATTTTTCCTTCATAGCGCTTGGCCTCATACTCAGGAATACCCAGTCCGACCAAGCCACCGATTAAACTACCGGTAGCGGCGCCCACTGCCGCACCGCTCAAGGCGCCCACGATCGGCCCGGCGGCAATGAATGCCCCGACTCCGGGAATAGCCAAGCTGCCAATACCCGCCAACCATCCCAGTACCGCACCTACGCTGATACCTGTGGTTCCCCCGATAGCAGCGCCTTCGGGCATCTTGGTATGCTTTTCATGGGCGAAGTCCTGGGTACTGGTTTTGTCCGGCAACAGTACGGAAATATCATTATTCGAAAAGCCGGAGTTCCTTAATTCGCTGACAATATGCTCTGTCTGTTCGATACTTTGGGTAATACAAAAAGCAGATTTTTTCATGGCAACTCTCCAGTTTAGGATGACGATTTATTGTTTGCTCCGGTACTCTTGCGTTCAACTATTACTAATAGCTATAGGTTTACTATTTACTGCGGAATTAACGGAAACGGATAACAACGTTGTTTAGCAATCTGAGTATGAGGTTACCGGTAAAATCAAGCTCAGTCGGTACGGTTGCGCACATTGGCCGATAAAAACTCCGGTAGTCAAAATGATGCGGGTCTGTGGTGCTAAGCCGTCCCATTTACTTTGATTCAGGTGCGCAAGGTTTTTTAAAGATGATAAATAAGCATTGATTCGATGCGACTGTGGAAAGCTTGATACTATCGCTTTAGGGGATTGTTCGCCGCAGTCCGGCACGAATGTTACGCGGGGAAAGGGTTTAATCTTAAAAAAAACCTTTTTGTGCCCGGTAATGGGCATTTTTCTGTCCGGTATCGGGCACAAAAAGCGCGACTATTAGGCTTCCTGCCATTTAGCGTCAACTTGTTCACTTGACCACAAGGTAGGGAACACACTACATCTTCATCGTTGCAAATATTCTTACAGGCCAATGCGACAAGCGGGAACGACCAGTCTTGTCGTTATCACTGCTTATTGGACATGCTCCGGATCATTGGTTTTAGTGGGTCTGGGACTGATGGGACTGCCGCTCCATGGGGGTCTGCCGCTCGTTCATGGATTCGATGCTTTGCTGTTCCGTTGGCGGTTGAGTTTCATAGTAAGAACTGATTTGATCCCGCCAAGACTGGTCGGCCATATCGGGCCAATGGTCTTTATCGAATCCCGGCGCATTCTCGAGATGCTCTTTGGCTACGTTGAGCACGAAGCGTTTGTTCTCCGGGTCGAGTTTCAATGCGTCCCAAGGTACCGCAAACAGCCTTTCTCCCATTCCGAGAAAGCCGCCGAAGGACAACACCGCATAAGATACTTGACCGCTAGTCATATCCAACATAATTTCTTTGATGCTACCCAAATCTTCGTTATTTTGATTATAGACATCGTTTCCAAGAAGGGTGTCGGCTCCCATCAGGCGGGGGCCGGGTCCTTCGCCGCCGTCCTGGCCTTTGTAAATACCATAAGTATCACGTTCTTCAAAGTTCATGTTTATCTCCTGTCAAAGATGATTAGGAGGGCTTTTTACGATCATTTTTACGGTCGCCGAAGCCCCGTTACCTGAGCATGAATGAGGGATTTTTCATTCATAAAAAATAATACCCGCTAAACTGAATACAGTCGGTACGGTAAAGCACATAGATTCAGGCAATGTTCTTAAAAAACGCTGAATCCGTGCCGGTGAATGGGCTTGAGTAACAATCGTCGGTCATGTGCAAGTCTTACAAAATATATCGTTGTATTTGAGCGTCTTGCAGCCCATCTTTTGCCGGCGTTTAACTTTGTCGGAATACCCCGACCCCTACGTAAGCGCAGGGGTCGACGCACTCATCATAAGCTAAGGGCTTATGAGCGTTTTTCGCCCTCTTCCTTACCGGTGCCTGGACTCTCCTGAGCTACTGTCTTTTCTTTTACGGCTTTGTCCGGTTTCTCCTGATGCGCTTTTTCCATGTGAAGCCTGACCACCTTTACGGCCTGCTTCCCTGGCTTCTTCTGAAGTAAACTCATGAGCGGTGCCTTTTTCATGAGCAGCCTGACCACCTTTTTGACCGGCTTCTCTGGCTTCTGCCGGAGTAAATTCGTGTGCCGTGCCTTTTTGGTGAGCGGCTTGACCGCCTTTATGGCCTGCTTCCCTGGCTTCTTCCGGAGTAAATTCGTGAGCAGTACCTTTTTCATGAGCGGCACGCCCGCCTTTACTTGCAATTTCTCTTTGTTTGGCTTCGTCCATTGAAGCAAAGCCACGATTTTGGGTGGAACTTTTTTCACTGGTATGGGACTGTTTATGTTGATCCATGATCTTCACCTCAAACATATCACTTAAACTAAATGAGTACCTTCTGTAGTTAGATCAAAAGGCATTTCTTCTTTTATATTTAAAGAAGTGCGTCAAGAATATTCCAAAACAGCATCTTGTTTCTGTACGCAAGCGTACTGAAACAGCATTAAAAATTTTTAAATTCTAAATAATCAGTATTTTATGTGTTGTTCAGGCTCTTTATATATAGCAAATATTTCTAATTTTAGCGGGTGACAGGGGCTGATTATAAAAGCCTGCTAAAGGCGGTTAAGGTTTTTTACGATCAAAACAGCAACTATTTACTTTTCAATCGGGCATACCCTGCTGCTACCGATGAAAGTTCTTCGGTTTGAAAACTGACTTGAAGCCGGCTCGTCTCAGGCTTTATCTATTGCTTTCCATTGTCCGCCGGCTTCATCCTTTTCGTATTTCTTTTTGACGGCACCCCAGGCGACACGGTGCGCCCGCTCTTCGTCGTGGGCGTATTCTTTCCAGGCATTGTTATAGGCGGCCTGGTAAATTTCCTGGGCATGTTTGGGCAAATGGTCCCGCACACTTGAGGGTAAGTCGTTTAAATTTCTATAAGGCATGGTTTACCTCCGGCCGGATGGCTGTCATATGTTGCCTCGGCAGGGCGAGATGCCAAGGTTATTGTTAATAAGCTGATCGATTTTGCTTATTCTGTTCTTCTAATAATTTTGAATTATTACCTTGAAATCACTTTAGGCTAAAAAGCCGCCTTAATCAGTGCGGCTGCACACATATAGACAAGCGGGGATTGTTGAGCGCTTTCTTCGGGATGAAGTGGTTCCGGAAGCGTCTGTCATGGAATATGAAAAACCGCCGTTTCCGTTACCTCGGAAAGTTTCTTTTTAAGTACGTTGTCGCACAGAGAAATTTATTCTAAACCAATATTTTATCAAAAAATCGAGAGCGGTATTTTTGCTGAAACAGCTGTGTCACAGGCGGCCGAACTTGATTCATACTAAATTGCAGCAAGGTTGTACTAAAGCCCTAGCATTTTTATATCAACGAAAACTTCCCGTGAAATAAATTTTCCAAGGAGACGTCATGGCCGATATACAGCACCCTCACCCCCCTTATCCGCCTCAACATCAGGAGCGTCAGCCGGGACTGGAAAAAGACATGAAGCCCCTGCCTCAATCTCATGATCCTCACTATCGGGGAAGCGGAAAGCTTAAAGGTAAAGTGGCCTTAATTACCGGCGGAGATTCCGGTATTGGCCGGGCCATTGCAGTGTCTTTTGCAAAAGAAGGCGCCGATTCGGCTGTTATCTATCTCAATGAGCATGAAGATGCTGAAGAGACTAAGCGCTTAGTCAGCGAGTACGGCCAAAAGTGTCTGCTTATTGCCGGGGATATTGGTCAAGAACGCTTTTGCCGGCAAGCGGTCGAGCAAACCGTCAATGAATTGGGCCGGCTGGATAGCCTGATTAATAATGCGGCCGAACAGCATCCCCAGGAAAGTATTGAAGATATAACCCCGGAGCAGCTTGAAAAGACTTTTCGTACCAATATTTTTTCGATGTTCTATTTAACCAAGGCGGCGCTTAAACACCTTCAGCCCGGAAGTACCATCATCAATACGACCTCGGTGACTACTTATAAAGGCAGTCCCAAGTTGCTCGATTACTCGGCTACCAAGGGCGCTATTGTCGGTTTTACCCGGTCTTTGTCTCTTGCCTTGGCCGAACAAAAAATCAGGGTTAATGGCGTTGCTCCCGGCCCTATTTGGACGCCGCTTATTCCGTCGACATTTCCGTCCGAGCGCGTGGAATCTTTTGGCAAGGACGTGCCGATGGGCCGAGCCGGTCAGCCGGAAGAAGTCGCCAACTGCTTTGTGTTTTTAGCGTCGGACGATGCGTCATATATGTCCGGACAAATCCTTCATCCGAATGGAGGAACGGTAGTGAATGGTTAGTTGATGTGACTGATTATTTAACAGAGTTATAGCGTTATATAAAGGTAAAAACATGAATAAATATCTATCGAAAAGCCCGGAACTTGATGCAGTTGGTTTTCAAGCATCAAGACGCAGTTTTCTGAAGATGACGGCAGGCGGTTCCTTGTTGGCGCTGAGTGGGGCAGCTGTTGCAAATGCGCCAGTCAAAATACCCACTTCGCGTAAAACGCTTGCCTTAGAGCATATCTATACCGGGGATAAGCTAAAGTTAACCTATTTTCAACAGGGCCGTTATATTGAAGATGCGCTGCAAGAAATCAGTTACCTGCTGCGCGATTATCATACCAACGATATTCATCCTATTGATCCGGCTTTGCTGGATCAGTTGCATGACCTGAAACTGATGCTTGGAATCAATCAACCTTTCTATTTTTCTTCAGCTTATCGATCACCACACACCAATACCAGTTTACGTAAGAAGTGCCGATGCGCCGCAAGACACAGTTTGCATATGCAAGGCCGGGCTATCGACTTTCAAGTGGATGGACTGGCGGCGCGCAAGATCAGAAACGCCGCATTGTTTATGAACCGTGGCGGGGTCGGTTATTATAAACGCTCTGATTATATACACCTGGACACAGGCGATTTCAGGTACTGGTAGTCATTAGTTAGGGGCTGAAACCGTAGTCGACGCAGTCACGCGCCAGATGCTGTTGCCTACATCATCGGCAACCAGCAGTCCCGACTTTTTGTCGATGGCGACACCTACAGGCCGCCCTAACGCATTGCCGTCGGGGCTAACAAAGCCGGTCAGCACATCAACCGGATCACCGAAAGGCATGCCTTCTTTGAAAGGAACAAAAATTACCTTGTAGCCGCTGCGCGGATCACGGTTCCAGGAACCATGCTGACCGATGAAAGCGCCGTTATTGAACGGTGCCGGCCAAGCGCTGGTTTTGGAAAAAACCAAACCCAGAGAAGCGGTATGCGAGCCGGTGGCATAATCCGGCACCCTGGCCGTGGCGACCAAGTCGGGCCGCTGAGGCTGCACACGATCGTCCAAATGTTGACCATAGTAACTGTAGGGCCAGCCGAAGAAACTGCCGTCGGGCACCGAGGTCAGGTAATCGGGAACCAGATCACTGCCAAGCTCGTCCCGTTCATTGACGACCGTCCAAAGCGCCCCGCTATCCGGTTCCCAGGCCAGTCCGTTCGGATTTCGAAGGCCACCGGCATAAATGCGGTGATTGCCTGTTTTTATATCCACTTCCCAGATAGCGGCACGACCTTGCTCTTTATCGATGCCGTTCTCGGCTACATTACTGTTTGATCCCACTGTTACATAAAGTCGCGCCCCGTCCGGGCCGGCAAGAATATTCTTGGTCCAATGATGATTGATCGGTCCGGCAGGCAAGTCGACCACTTTAGTCCCAGGCTGAGCGATCCGAATGTCGCCTTCGCTATAAGGAAATTTCATCACAGCATCCGAGTTGGCGACATAGAAATCATTGCCTACCAGGGCCATCCCGAACGGCGAGTGTAGACCTTCTAAGAATACCGAGCGCATTTCCGCTACGCCGTCGTTATTGGTATCACGCAGTAAAGTGATGCGATTAGCGCTGGGTACCCCGGCGCCCGCATCACTCATGATCTGTTTGCGGAACCAGCCTTGAATGCCGTTGCTATCCTCGGGCTTCGGCGGTGCATTAGTTTCGGCGACCAATACGTCGCCGTTAGGCAGCACATAAAGCCACCGGGGATGGTCGAGCCCGGTGGCAAAAGCCGTTACAGTCATCCCTGATGCCGCGGTCGGTTTCCCATGCGCAGGCCAGCCCACTGCGGGGGCAATGTTTACGGTGGGAAATAATGTCTGGTTGGGCGGCGGCAGTTGCGGGTGCGGGCCAATGCCCGCGGCTACCGGCAACTGCGCCACGTCACCACATGCTGTTAAAATTATTGATACCGCCGCGAGCAATAATGAACATCTGGGTTTCATGAGCATCGAATCCATTTTTTTCTATTAGTGTTGAGCACTCGCACTTGCCATTTGCCGGCAACTTTCAGCGCATCTTTCACAGGCTTCGACGCATTCATCCATCCCGCCGATCCTTTTGCAATCTACAGCGCAGGCTTCGCAGACTTCGGCGCAAACTGCGCAAAGACGATTAGAAAATGAAGAGCCGCTGAGCTGGAAATTGGCCGATGTCTGGCATATTTCGGCGCAGCTCATCATCAGCCGGAAATGTTCCGGTTCAACGTGCTTTCCGCCGGTCTGGAGGCAGTGGTTCATAGCGGTTTGCAGACAGACCTGATAGCAATTGGTACAGGCTTCTATGCAACTTTTCATGGAACCCATTGATTGTTCACGATGCTTCGCATGTTCAGGACGCATGGATTGTTCGGAGTGAGTTTGCTGAGTCATATTATTCTCCTGAGCTAAAGGACGAACATGACCAAGGATGAATCAATTATCCCGGCCAAGTACCAAGCTTCGAGCGAGGCATGAACCTCGTCAAAACTATGCTAAGACTTTAGCCGTAAATCAGGCCGCAGTCGGTACGTTATCGCACATACAGGCAGAATGGATATTACGGGCTGCGTAGCCCATGGCACCGGCTTCATGACTGAAATGCATAGCGACGGGCAGCGAATGTGATCGATGAATCGGGCATGCTTTAATACATTATTTTGCACTTGTATGTGGGCTATCGTACAGACGATCTGGGAATGTTGCCGTTAAGCTATATTATGAGATTTTTTTACAACATTCAGGGACCAAAAAAGAATAGCTATCACCATGGATATGTTTAAAACCTACAAATTGCATCAAACAATTGTCTTAAATGAAGCTTTGTAATTGTCTATAAATATCAGTTTCAGTGTTCTCTTTCTATTTTGAATGGATTGACTGAGTAAAAGGTTAAATTTAACTATGTATTTTATAAATTTCTATTTTTATTACAGAGAGGGAAAATATTATGCTGAAGAAAAATTTACTCACTATAGTTTCACTAGCCGGCTTAGGTTTCCTGCCGCTGGCACAGGCCGCCGATCGGTTTCATGATGACCGTCGGGTCGATGATGATCGTTGGTATGTCGCGCCGTTCGGTACATTTGTCAGAACCGGCGGCGATAGGAATGCCAGCGACGGCTGGGGCGGCGGCATGGGCATCGGCAAGATGCTCGATAAGCATTTCAACGTCGAGCTGAAAGGATTTTACGAAGAATTCAGCGGTACTAACGGTCCCTGGAGTTTGGCCGGCGGTACGGCCGATCTACAGTATTATTTTATTCGCGATAAATTCTCGCCTTATGCGGTGATCGGGGCAGGCGCTATGAACAGCTGCGCTTCCGCTAATTGCGGCATAGGCGTTATTGGCGAGGCGGGTGCAGGTTTTACCTACGAGCTGCACGACAACTTCCTGCTCCGCAGCGATGTGCGCTATCGTTACAATAACAATCTTAATGCTAACGTACAGCCCGGTACCGAGCAATTTCACGATATGACAGTGAATGTCGGCTTTGTCATTCCGTTCGGCGACAAGCCGAAACCTGCGCCAAGGCCCGAACCTGTTGTTGCAGCCGCCCCCGAACCGGTTAGAGACTGTTCCACCCAGGATGCGGATGCCGACGGTGTTAACGATTGTCTGGACCGTTGTCCCGGCACCGTTAAAGGTAGTAAGGTCGATAATAGCGGATGTCCGGTCAGGCTTGTGCTCAAAGGCCAACACTTCAAATATGACTCAGCCGAGTTGACACTGAATGCCAAGATCATTCTTGACGACGTTGCGCAAAGCGTTATTTCTAATCCTCAGAAAAATGATATTGAAGTTCAGGGCCACACCAGTAGCGAAGGCTCCAATGCCTATAATATGAGGTTGTCGCAACGGCGTGCGCAGTCAGTGGTTAATTATCTTAAAATGAAAGGCGTTACCAATAGATTGATTGCCAAAGGCTTTGGCGAGACTCAACCGATTGCGGATAACAAGACCGAAGAAGGACGTTCTGAAAACCGTCGCGTCGAATTGATCTGGATTGAATAACGACCCGGTTTTTCTTCAATACTATCAATACTAAAAAACCCGCCTGAAGGCGGGTTTTTTATGTCAGTCAGCCGGGTTTTGAATGTTCTTCACGTAGCTTTTGTGTACGGTACCGAACAGACCGTGCTTGATCTTGTCGCTTAAAGTTTAGCTGAATTTGAAGTTCAATGCGCTTGATCTAATAGAGGTTTATTGCTGACGTTTTTGTCTAACGGGAATACCGCTCTGTCATTTGGCGTCTTTTTAAAAATATTACATATAAAGGAATAACAGATGAAAATAACAAATGAGTACAAGCAAAATATTTTAGCCAATAAAGTTCTTGTGATGATTTGTTTAACCGCTGTTTTCGGACTGGCGGGTTGCCAGAAAGAGGGCTCAGCAGAAAAAGCAGGGAAGCAAATCGACCGAGCGGCTGAAAATGCCGAGCAAAAGATAGAGCAAACAACACAACAAGCTGAGGAAAAAATTGAAGCCGCCAAAGAATCGGTCAGCGATAAGACTCAAGCCGCTGGAGAGTATATTGATGATTCGGCTATTACCGCCAAGGTTAAGGCGACACTTTTAAGCGACCCTTTGCTTAGCGGAGCCAATATTGAAGTGACTACAACTCAAGGCGTAGTGACACTGAACGGCATGGTCAATTCAGAGCCTGCCATCGACAGGGCAATAGAAGTGGCCAAGACCCAGAAGGATGTAAAATCGGTGCAGAGTAAGCTGATTGTGAAAATAGGAAAATAATAATGGCTTGTCTACGCGTTATAGCTGTTCTGGGCGTCCTGCTGCCGGCATCCATAGTTCATGCTACAACTGCGGATGACACTTATATTGCCGGTTACGCCGCAGGCGTGTTAAAGAGTGGTTTAAAGCTTGATATGCGCTCATTAATCGTGCGGGATGGCGTCATTACGTTGCCGGGAGGCAGCCTGACAGCCGATGACCGGAATAAAGCGGTGCAGCTGTTAGCGGAAATCCCCGGCGTTAATGCGGTAAAAATATCGGAAGCCACGAACCAGCAATTGGTCAACGACTCATCAAAGACTGCCAGAGTGCCCGCTAATGAAGCGGTATCGGAAACCGAGTCAATAATTTTACCCACCGGAATTCTACCGACAGGACATTTATTCAAGTCCTTATTGGCGGACCCGCGCTGGGCTCATTTTTCGGCCGCTTACCGCAATTATCAGAACACCAATTATGATGGAAGAGATATAGCCGCGGTCAGTTTCGGTGAAACGATACCGTTTTACCGCGGCACCTTCGGACACTCTACTGTGCAGTGGGAAGCCGGAGTTCAAGCCGGAGTTTTTAGCGACTTCAATCTGGACGGCCCATCGAGCGACCTGATCAATACCGATTTCGTTGTATCAGCCTATTCAAGCCTGCGTGCCGGTCAATTTTCAGCCTTTGGCCGCATTTATCATCAGAGTTCACATCTTGGCGACGAGTTCTTGTTGAGCAAGATAGGGACTAATTTCCAGCGCGTGAACCTTAGCTATGAAGGCGTGGACCTGAAACTTTCTTATGAGTTTCCTTACGGCATACGGTTATATGGCGGCGGGGAAGGTTTATTCGACAGGGATCCTAATGCGCTCAAGATATGGTCGGTGCAATACGGCGCTGAATTCCGAAGCCCTTGGCGCATGCAGCTGGCATCAATGCGGCCTATTGCTGCAGTCGATGTCAAGAATCATGAAGAAAATGACTGGAATTACGATGTGTCGGCTAGGGCAGGCGTTGAATTTGAAAACTTGCAGGTAATAGGCCGCAAGCTTCAGATTCTTGCGGAATACTATAACGGCTATTCGCCAAGCGGACAGTTTTATAGAGAAAAAATCGAATATATCGGCTTGGGCGCGCATTTTTACTTTTAACGAAAAATACATCAGTGTTTCGGCATTGGATCGAATTTTCTAAGTCGGGGACAGGAACAATTAGATGCGGTGTGTAGACAGCGATGTAATGTCAGTCAATCCAGGCAGGATAAGCGGCTCTCTATCGACAGTTCTCTGACCCTTCGGCATTCCGATAGCCAGCCATTGGATCTCATAGTGTCCGATGCTGCAATGTTATTTCCTTTCCAGTACGAAGCCGCAGAATATACGGGTTTGAAGCCTTACCTGTCAGTGATCTTCGTGCAGGACATACCGCTATTGAGCGCCTGGTTGCGGCAATTCTGGCACTTCGGCCAAGTGCTGGAAACTTATCTTCTGCTGGAACGGATTAATAAGGCGATTGCTAACGGATTCACCTATCAACAACGGGAAGAGCCGGGTGTTCAGACGCCTGCGACGACATTAGCCCGACGCGCAGGCTCCTGCCGTGATTTTGCGACTTTGTTCATTGAGGCCTGCCGTTTTTTGGGGCTGGCGGCGCGCTTCGTCAGCGGCTACCTGTATTCGCCGATAGTTTTGTCGGGGCAGGGAGCAACCCATGCCTGGTCGGAAGTTTATTTACCCGGTACCGGTTGGAAAGGGTTTGATTCCACCTCCGGCCAAGTTGTCGGCCATGACCATATCGCCGTGGCTGTGAGTCGCCATTCTGAATGGGTGCCTCCGGTATCCGGTTCGTTTATTGCTGAAAGCCGCCAGTCACCGTTAATGCACGTGGAGGTGAATGTCGCCGAAATTCCGGCTTAGCGCCGTCAAACGAAGTGCGTCACCCTATTGCTCACCATTAAGAGCAAACTGTTAAAGCAAGACAAAGTTATCAATCTTAAATCAACGCACCGGAGTCCTTATGATGTTCAATAAACGCTCAATCCTGCTTGTTCTGCTGACCGGCGCGTTATTCGATTATCCTGTTTTCGCCCAAGAGAAAATGCCCGATCCGCAACAGACGCTGCATGATTTCGGTATCGGCGCAGATAAGGTTGCCGAACTTGAACGCGGCGGAATTATCGATTATGAAGTCAGCGAAACCAGCCAACAAGAGTTGGCTATCGGTGTGGCTATGATACTGCCGGTGGCCTTGCCTAAAATCATCGATTACATCAAGCAGGGCAATCTTACGGGGACCGAAAGCGGCATCATCGCCTCCGCACCGCTTGCGAATAATGCCGATATCAATAGCTTCAAGAAGTTCGCCTTTACCGATAACCAGCTTGATGAAGCCAAAGCCTTTGTTAAAGCCGAGCCGGGCGATAAATTCAACTTGTCGAAACCGGAAATAGACAGCCTGAAAAGTCTCCAAACCAGCCTGAAAGGTGCCGATAACAAAACCTTGTTAAAAGCCGCGAACCAGAAATACCGGGAAATCCTGTTGCAACGCTGGCTGGCTTACCGGAAAAGCGGTTTGTCCGGCATTGCGCCTTATAGCCGCGAGAACGGCACTACCGACCCGGCAACGGAACTGCGAAACGATGCGGTCAACAGCAAAGCCTGGGCACGCTACTTTCCGGATTTACAACAAGCCTGGCTTAATTATCCGGCCGCATTGCCGCCGAATGCGACCGAACAGTTCCTTTGGTTGAATCGCAATGTCGAAGACCGGCCTACCGCCATCCTCCTGCATCGCATTATGGTCACCGGTGAAACGGGGGGCATTATTGTTTCACGACAGTTTTATGTCGGGCACTCTTACAGTTGCAGCAATGCGGTGGCCGGTGGCGTGCCTTATAAAGACGGCACACTGGTGTTTTATTCGATCCGCAGCTCTACCGACCAGGTAGCGGGCATCGGCAGCAGCCTGAAACATTCGATAGGCCGCGAGCAAATGAAAGAAGAAATGATTAAACGCCTGCAACGGCTTAACAAAGACCTGAAGCGCTAGGTAGGAGGATGCTTACGCGTTCCAACCTATTACTTTATTACCGTAAAAAATCTAACATCTGATTCAGCCGATCATTGCCCGAGCAAGCCGGGCAATGATTGATTTGGCATGTGATTAATAAAATTAACGCAGAGGAATTGCACCATGACCAACTTAATTCTGACACTAGCATTTTTGTTCCCGGTATCCGTTCAACCCAATGAAGAAGGCTGTTTGGCCAAGATTATTTTTGCCGAATCCAGAGGCGAATCTATCGAAGGGGCCATTGCTGTGGGGCAAGCTACGGTTAATCGAGCCAAGCGCACCGGCAAGCCGATATGCAAGCTGACCGGCGTGTCCCGATTAACCCCGCCACATAATTTGGCAGCGCATTACACCGCATTAGCCAAGTCGGTTATCGGGGGTAAGGATTCCATAGTACGGAATTCCGACAGCTGGAATACCGGCACGAAGCCCCGGCGCGCCGGGGAAGTCGTCAGGCAGATTGGCGGCCATGTTTTTTATGTGATGTCGGGGCTTTAATTAAGCGCTTCAACGGCTACGTAGTCTGCACCCTGTCAGGAAGCATCCAGTTTGTAGCCGAATCCCCGGACAGTTTTAAGAAGTTTTAGTTCGTAATCATCATCGATTTTCCGCCTCAATTGGCGAATATAGACATCGACCACATTCGTCAACGGATCGGCGCTATAGCCCCAAACTTGTTCCAGAATCCGGGTACGGCTCAACACCTTGCCGGGCATGCGCATAAAGCATTCCAGTAAGGCAAATTCTTTCGGAGTCAGGTCGATGAATATTTCGCCGCGCCTGACTTTATGGGTTTCTCCATCCAATACCAGGTCGGCTACCTGCAATTCTTTGGTTTCGGGTTTGATCTCGCCGTTACGTCGGCGCATCAGTGCCTCGATTCGGGCCAGCAGTTCTTCAAATGCGAAAGGCTTGGTCATATAATCATCGGCGCCCGAGCGTAAGCCGGTTACTTTATCCTGTACCGTGTCCCTGGCCGTCAACATTAGAATCGGAGTGCTGACGCCGGTATTACGCAAGCTCTCGCAAATCTGCCGACCATTGAGATCAGGCAAGCCCAGGTCCAAAATGATGACTTGAAATTTACCCTGAGTACCCATCGCTATCGCCTCCATCCCGCTACGAGCCACCTCTACGACATAGCCTTCGGCTTTCAGCCCGCGCTGGACAAAATCGACAATCCGTTCATCGTCTTCTACTAGCAAAACTCGCATATAACCGTTATCCATTAGATTATTGTATTTAAGTTATGTTTCATTGTTCTGGTTATCATCCTGTTCGGCCGAAATTAACGGCAGCATTACTGTAAACGTCGAGCCCGAATTTTCAATGCTGGTCACAGTGATGCTGCCGCCGTGAGCTTTCAGTATAGACTTAGCCATCGGCAAGCCCAGGCCCTTGCCGTCGTCCCGCGAAGCCAGCGCATTCCGGCTGCGAAAATGGCGGTCGAAAATATGCTCCAGGTCCTGCACGGGTATGCCTATGCCTTGATCGGTCAGGCTGACGCTTGCCCTTTTTCCGTTCACCCGCAAGGCAACCGCTATACTTCCGCCAGCCTTCGAATATCGGCAGGCATTATCGCCAAGAATGAATAGTACTTGTCGAAGCCGCTGTTTGTCACCATGCACCCATAAGGGTTCGGTCGAGGCATTCAGGGAAACCGAAATCGAGTTTTCCTCGGCCATCACTTGAAAATTCTCGACGGCTCCGGCCACCAGTTCGGCCAAGTCTACATTATCCCATTCAAATTGCAGATTGGCGGTTTCCGCACGGGCCAGGAACAATAGATCGTTGACGTATTTCCCCAATTGCATCGACAGTTCGACGATACGGTGCAAAGCATCCTTATATTCTTCGGTGTCGCGGTCCTGTCCCCGTAGCGTGACTTCCGCTTCCCCGCGGATCACGGTAATCGGGGTGCGCAGTTCATGGCTGATGTCCGCTAAAAACTCCCTGCGTTCGTTGTCCATGCGTTTTAATTCTTTATTGAGCTGATGAAGTTCAGAAGTCCGTTCATCCACTCTTTTTTCCAGCACGGCGCGTCCCTCGCGCAGCTTATTTTGCTGGAATTCCAGTTCCTGCGCCATTTGATTGAAATGGCTGGCGAGATAGCCGAATTCATCGCGGGTATTGAGAGCAATACGGTAATCCATATTACCGGAGGCTATTTCATCGGTACCCTTCATCAGCGCTTCGATAGGCTTCCTGACCCCGCGAAGCAGCAATACCCCGGACGTGAGACTAAATATCGCCGCAATCACTGATGCCAGAATCGCGATCCAACGCGATTGAGCGACCCAATCCTCCATTTCTTGCTTGGCTTTTCCTGCTTTTTCGCGTTCAGCACTGATCGCGGCATCGATCAACGGTTGGAACTTTCCGTCGATTTCTTCTTCAGAAAATTTCGATAGCGCTTTCACCGCCAGCTCATTTTTTCCTTGTTGACGCAGCCGCTCGACTTCGTTGAAGCGATATTGGCTGGCATCCAGAAAGGCGGTGAAATGTGCCACTCTTTCCAGCTCGGCGGGTTTATTCTGCGAATCTTCAGTATGATTTTCCGCGACTGCGGTATTTCTAAGTTCCTGCATCGCTTCGTAGAGACGTTGTTTGGATGACTCAACACCGGCTGCTGCCGTCGGACTGGTCGTTATCAGTCTATCCATCCGCTGTTTGAAGTGGCGATAAGCTTCCTGGGACAAGCGCTCATAATGATCGAAAGCCTCATACGCCATCTGGCTGCGTTGAAAATGCCCGGCAACCTGGTTTGAACCCCAATACAGTGCGACTCCTAAAAGCAACACAAAACAGAACGAAACAACGATGACAATAGCCAAACGGAAACGAAACATAAGTTCTAATTTGCGTCGCTGCTTTCGTCCAGGTGTTTTTCCATAGACCTGATGGCTTCCAGTTTTTCCCGCAGTAAGCGGGTTTCATTTTTTTTCGATCCGTTGGTATCTTTCGATTCCAGTACGGATTGAACCGATTTTTGTTTGTGCTCCAGCGTACCGACTTTTTTCGACACATTTTGTAAATGTTTTAAAGCTTCGGTATCGATAGCGACAAGTCTCTGCATTCGTTCATCGGTCAAACCACCGGGTGGGATTGCGCTAATCCCGTCCAGAATCTTGGGGATTTCGCCGCAAGCATCGGAAACTAAACGGCCGACCATCAGGTGCAGGTGTATCCCTGCTCCGGGAGGGTTCTTTTGGCGTTTCAGTAAGGTGCGGCATACTTCGGCGCGGGAGGCCGGCGATATTTTGGCCATGTTGGCACCGAAGGCCAGCAGCTCATCAAAATTCGACTGCGCATACGGATCGTTATTACGGTTTGAAGTCCCGTTCCAATCGGGATTGAGTTCGGTGCATCCGCTTAGCAGTAAAAGGCTGAGCGCTAAGCTTGTATTTCGAACAGAAGGTAATGAGTGCATAAATAGTTTTGTTCCGTATTTTTTAGGCTTTTCCGGTTAGCGGTATTTGAACCCGGATGCGGGCGCCATGTTGATCTTGTCTTGAGTCGATAATATCGACTTTGCCCTGGTGGTTGACGACATAGTCCCTGACAATGGCAAGCCCCAATCCTGGGCCTTCGATATTATCTTCGCAGTAGGCGGCGGCCTTGCCGCGGAAAAAGGGTTCGAAGACATGTGAGCGTTCATCGGGTTCAATTCCCGGTCCTTCATCTTCGACTTCCAATTCCAGTTGCGAACCCGAATCGCGCAGCATGATGCGTATTTCGCCGCCCGTTGGCGAATATTTGACTGCGTTCGATATTAACTGTTCGATAATGCTGCGCAACTGGTCATAGCTTCCGGAAATTTCGACCGGTCTGACCAGTTTTTTCAGGCTGATCGATTTGCTCTGTAGACGGGTTTGAAAGTCGTGGATAACAGACTCGAGCAGGTATTGCATATTAACGGTTTCCTTGCGGTTAGTCTTCGGCTTCGAGTTAATCTGGCTGTAACGAACCAATTCTTCCGACACTGTTTTCAGCTTGTCGACATTGCTGCATAGCAGTCGCGCAATGTCTTGCCGAGCATCGCTCGATTCGTCGCCGGCCTCGTTTGCAAGCAAATCCGCGCCTTCGCGGATACTCGCCAACGGCAGGTCGATCTCGCGGGCTACATTGTGCATGAATTGCTGCTTCGAAATCTCCAGTTCCATCAAATGCGTTCGCAGCCATTCAAGACGATTGCCCAGATAGCGCAGGTCCGAAGGGCCGGTAATGTCAATCGGCTGTTCGAGATCCCCTGAACCCAGGCGGCGAATGCCGGTATTCAACTGCCGCATTGAACGCGAAAGTATAGCCAGCATGATGACCAAGAAGATAAACGAGATGGCTAATAAAACCGCACCCTTGATTAATAGCCCTTGTTCAAGGGATTCCGATTGACTGCGCAGTTCGTTGAATTCATGATCAACGTAGCTTTCGAATTCGCGAGATAGGCTGGAAGAAGATTCACGCAGTCCCTGGAACGCTTCATCGACCGGTAATTTGAACTTATTCTCACTCGCCGAGCTGATGATCTGCTGATAAATCAGGTTTTCCTTTTCCGATAGCTCGTTGACCAAAAGAGCGATTTTGTTATCAAGATGGAGTTTTAGCAATGCGCTCAGGGCTTGTTTGAATGATGCCCGCGTACTTTCATAGGAATGTTGTTCATAAGGCTGACGAACGGCCGGGTCGGACAGCAGGACGAATAATCGGGCTTTTCGTTCGATATCGGCAGTCTTTTGCAGGACCAGGCGTATCGCCTTAGTCTGTTCGAAAACCTCGGAATTGATGGTCCGGCCCAATGCCGAAGTCTCGCGCATGCCGAAAGCCGCGTACATAACGGCCAGAAACAGCGGAATAACCGCGATCACAAAGCCCAGCGCGATAAGGGATTTTAACGATAAGATATTTTTGAATTCTATCTGATCGCAAAACGATAAAAATCGTTCCCTTGGTTTTGACCAAAGCATCGACAAATCCGGTTTTCTGAAAATATTCAGAACAAAGTTGGGAATAAGCTCCTTCATGGATCTCCGTGTTTATATTGTTAAAAAGTAATCCTTTCTACAATAAGTCATCCATGATGCCGCGCTGCAACGGAATATGTTCCGAACGATGGAAAATCCAAATGCACATTCGATACATTTTCTGGCTAGCGTGGCTTAATAGTCGATATTATACACACAAGTGTCGCATCACTTACCACGTTGCGAACTCATCAGCTTGTCCTCATTCAAATTTTCATAAGCCATGAAGCCATTGACTCTATTTCTTTTTACATTACAGACGGCATTGGTTGCGTTGTCCGTTGCCAACGCCGATGTAGTCGCGGGATTGCCGATACAAAGCACAGTCGAGAAGCCTGCATTGTTGCTTGAGCTGGGCAGCGAACCTTCGTCGGTCGGCATTGACGATAAGGCCACGAAAGTGTTGACGGGCGTTGTTGAAGCGCATGAAGGAGACGTATCGATTCAGACGACTAAAGATGAAATCAGCTCTTTGCATCCCGGATTCGGCAGTTGGAAAGTCAGCTTTCGATTCAAGGTCAACCCCGGCTTTCCGGCCAAGGCATATACTTTCTGGGCGCGTTGGCGGCAGGGTGGCGATCCCAATGTCTGCGTGCAATCTTTTGAAGTCTGGGCCGGGCCCGATCCGTCCCGGCTGGAATTGCGGGCGACATTGTCGATGAAGCCCAAGGGTTGGGAATATGCCTGGATAGCCGCCGAGTCGCCGGTCAGTCTTAAAGCTGACGACGCGGTTATCGAAGTGCGAAATAGTGGTGCCGGTCATGACGCTAAAGTTTTCGACGCCTTTCTGCTAGCCTCGCCGTTGTCCTCCCTGCCGACCGGCGGTACGACGGATAAGCCGCTGGTACTGCTGGATTTGGGCAGTGCGCCTGCCTTTTCAACAGCGGAAAAAGATCCAACTCTGCACGTTCAACCCGGCGCAGCCACGGCGGGTCCCGGTGCCGAGTCGGTGTTGACCGAAAAGGACGAAGTTCAGGTTTTTCATCAGGGTTTCGGAAACTGGGGCGCAAATTTTCGTTTTGAACTGAATCCGGAGATTATTCCGGGACAGTACCGTTTTTACGCGCGTTATAAAAGCGGCGGCGAAGTCTCCCAAGTGAGCCAAAGCTTTACGGTCAAGGCCGGGGCAAAACCGGATGAACTGGCGACACGCGGCGATTTTGCGCTGATCAACACCACGCCTTGGGAATATCAGTGGTTGCAAGCGAAAGCGACTGTCACGGTATTGCCGGGCGACCGCTGGCTGGAAATCAACAATATGGGCAAGGCAGACGGCGCCAAAGTTTTCGACGCTTTCCTGCTGAAACTGGAGACGCCGCTCGGCGACTGGATGAATGCCGCTCAGGCCCAAGCCAGGAATCGCTTCCTGGCGCTGACCAAGACTATTTCTGATGCGAACCGGTATCTGACCGTGCTCGACGGCAACGGCGGAAAAGATACTTTCCTGTTTCAAGGCTTGGCTTCCGATGCTGCGCGGCCAAATTATCAAAAACTTTCGGTTTCTTATTTGGTAGGCCCTGAAGCCGAAGCCATGGCCCGCAGCTTGAACCTTCAGTCATTGCCTGCCGTATTGATGACAGACGATCATTACGGCATTCTCGGCGTATTAACTCAGCCCAACAGCGAACAGGAGTCGGCAAGATTTCTTGCCGACCCCGGCAAAATCGGCATGATGCCGACGCCGCCCGTGCTTGCCGGCGAAAGCGCGAAGCCGCTTAAGGGCGGGATACCGGATGCATGGCTGGTGGGCGGTTTGCAGGACGGCTTGGCGGGCGTTTCGGTTTTTGGATTGGATAGCGAAACCGTGTTACGTCCGAATCCCGGCCAATCCTACCTTAGCTTACAAATGATGGGCGGGGAAATGCGGGCTTGGCATGCCGAGACGACGCAAGCCAACGGCGTTACCGACATTGAGGCCAGTACACAACATTCTTACGGCTGGTCGCGCGGCAGCGGCTATGCCCAGCTTTATTTGCATGTCGATCAACCCACACAGGCGCTGCTGCATCTGAAACAATCCGGCATCAAAACCGGCGGCTGGCTGGACGGGCAGCCTTTTAAACTGGCCGATGACCCGAATCCTCCGGCCGGGTTCTCGTCTTCTGCCGGCGAGCAAATAAAAAAATTGCTGCACGGGCTGACCATCGAAGGGCTTGTCGCCACCGCGTTGTCGGTTCGCCCGGAAGCGCCGCAGCTTGCGACGCTGAACCTGTCGCCGGGATGGCATAGCCTGCTGGTCAAGCTGGTGATGCAGCACGACCAGGGGCAGCGGTTTTATTTCGCAGGCTTATTTACCGATCCGGCCGGTAAGCCGCTGGACTCGATCAAAACGCAACCGGTCGATCCCGATGCAGATCTTGGGTTTAACAGTATTGCCGCCAAACTACGTCCTCTGGTCTTCGTGGATGCGTCAGCCAATCTGCCGCATCCGAACGATCCGCTTAAATTGCGGGTGGATATGCGCTGGCATCCAGTTTTGGAAGAAACCGCTTTAGCGTCGCCGTTACCGCGCTTTCCGGCAAAACTACGCCTGCGTTTGGTCGATTACAGCGGCAACGAGGTCGCAACGCAGGAAATAAGCGGCGTCTTTCCCGGCGAAGCCGAAGTGGATTTCGGTAAGATCAGGGAACCCGGCTACTACGCCGTTTACCTGTCGTTGCATACGCCAGACGGTAAGTTGATCATGAATTATCCTGCCGATGGCTTCTCTGTCGTAGGTGGAGCCGTCGAGCAAAAGCATAGGTTGGACAAGAAAAAACTATGGAACAACGACTATTACGCGTTGGCCGACGGCGACAACAGCTTTATGCAGGAAGGCGGCTATTTTTCCTGGCTGGAACGGATGGGGATTTACAAAAGCTATGGCAGCTATCCGGGATTCGATTCTCAGTATCGGGTCAAATGGGAACAAGCTAAACAACGCGGATTGGTCTTGTTCGCCGACTCTTCGGGCGATAGCGCGTGGCTGAATGATAATCCGGCAGACGGCCAAAACTTTATCAATACGGCATCGGCATTTACCCGTTTCTTTAAATCGACCAACGAGATCGACATTCGCAGCGAAGCCGAATGGCAAAAGCTGCGCGAACCCGCGCATTGGGTAGAACGCGCCAAATGGGAATATGAGCAGGCGCACAAGCAGCGTAGCGACGCCCATTACGTCGGCGGCAGTCTGGTGCGGCCGGGTAATAATGAGGGGGCAGGGCAGTGGTTCAAGCAGGTATTGCAGCGAGGCCTGGATAATTATCAGGACGCTTGGGACATCCATGCCTATCCGCAGCAAGCTCCGCGTTTCGGCGGTCCGATCGGCAATGGCGAAAGCGAAGATGAGCGAGGCGTACTGGCGGCTTATGCCAGCTTGGGTAGGAAGAACCGCTTGCCGTTCTGGTTGGGCGAAACCGGCGCCAAAGCGATGCACGGCCTGACCGGACGCCGCTGGCAAGCCGAGCAGGTCGCGAAAATGATCGCCTGGGTCAACAGCCGTAGCGACTATCTTGGCGTGGCGTTTTGTATCGGTCACGAATACGACTTGGCTTACGGCCGGATATGGGACTACTCAATGGGCCACAAGCCCGGCGAGGCGGCGCTCTATACCGCAAGCGCGTTGATTGACGGCTTGCCTTATCAAGCTTTCGATACCAAAGACGCTAATATTCAGGCGGCTTATTTCGGCGACACCTTTATGATTTGGCGGACCGATGAAGCAGTCGGCAATTGGCCGTTGAGGCTTGAACCCGGTAAACCTTGGGTGCGGGTGGACGTGGTCGGACATATACAGCCGTTGCCGGTCGATGCTTTAGGACATGCCGAGGTGCCTATCTCAGCAAGCCCGGTTTATGTGTTGCCGCGCTCAGAATATGAACGGTTGACTGGAGATTGAAAGCTGTTTATTCACTAAAATGCCGGGCAATGAAAGAGGTTGCCCGGTAAGCCTGGGAACCGGCGGCGGATTCAATGTTAAATATTCAGGCGATCCGCCGTTTATTAAAATATCTTATTTTGCTAACGAAACAGACCCAACAAACTCACCATTCCCCAGGCTAAACCTCCCGCTGCCGGAATTGTCAAAACCCAGGCCCAAACAATCCGTTCGATGATGGAAAGCTTGAGGGCGTGAGGATTCTTCGCAAAGCCCACACCCATAATCGCTGTTGAAATACTATGGGTCGTGGAAACCGGCATGCCGAAATGAGCCGCCGTCAGCAGAATGGTCGCCGAGCTGGTTTCCGCTGCAAAACCGTTTATCGGGTGTAATTTCACCATTTTGTGACCGAGCGTTTTGATAATACGCCAGCCGCCCACCGCAGTGCCTGACGCCATGATCAAAGCGCAAGCAAAAATGATCCAGGTATCGATGTCTTTTTCCCCGCCGTCCGGCCGTAAGAACTCGGCCCAGGCCGGTAATTGATCGAGCGTACCGGCGCTGTTAGCGCCAAAAATCGCCAAGGCGATAATGCCCATGGTTTTTTGCGCATCGTTGCTGCCATGAGCGAAGCCCATATAACCGGCTGACAAAAGCTGGGCTTTTCCGAACACAACATTAACCCATTTCGGGCGCGCTATTCGCGCCATCATGCCGCCCATGGAATTCATACCGCTGATGATAGCCATCAGGCCGCCCATTATGACGATACCCAAGGTAAACCCGGCAATCGGCGAACTGATCATCGGAAGCACTACTTTCCAAAGTAAACCTTTATTTTCTGTCCAGACGGCCGCGGTTTTCGACCACATCAAAACATCGGGATTATTGCTACCGGCCGCAAGAGCCGCGCCGCACAGTCCACCGATCAGGGCGTGGCTTGAAGAGGACGGCAACCCTAACGCCCAAGTAATAAGGTTCCAGATAATGGCGCCGGTCAGCGCGCAGATCAAAACTTCGGAGCTGATAGTCACCACGCTGGTATCCACCAGTCCCGACGAAATGGTTTTGGCTACGGCCGTTCCCGAGAACGCACCGACTAAGTTAGTGGCCGCTGCAAGTATGACGGCTTGCGTCGGCGTTAATACTTTGGTGGCAACAACCGTAGCAATCGAGTTCGCGGTGTCGTGGAACCCGTTAATGAACTCGAATACCAGTGCTGCCAAGATGACAAGCAGGAGCAAAGTCAGCATGACAACCCTTTTATGAATTTTTTAAGATGATATGGTAGACGACGTTGCCGGCATCGCGGCAGCGGTCAATCGCTTTTTCGAGGATTTCAAACAAATTCATTTTTATCAGGTAACGGATAGGATCGGTCTCGTTGGCATAGGCATCCCGGTACAATTCAAGGATTTGACTATCCGCTTCAGCTTCGATGGCTTGCAACTGATCGTTTAATTTTTTGATTTTATCCAGATCCATTCCCTGGCGTAGCAATCCGACCATTTGTTCCAAAACTTCGCAGGCCTGTTCCAGCATCTCGGCACGACTAATAAAATCCACATCGCCTATACGCGCTACCGCCAGCGTATATCGTTCAGCAAACTTTTCTACGACTTTAGGGATTTTGTAGAGGGCGCTGTTAAGCGCTTCGATATCTTCACGTTCGAGCACAGTAACAAAAGTATTGACTAATTCTTCGCTAATTTGCGCGAATAAACCTTTCTCCCGGCGGCGCGCCTCTTTAAATTTTTCCAAAGATAATTCGGACACCGGCGCACTTAACAATTCGATTAGCGCTCGAGCCGACGAACTCGCGGACTCGGAACTGGCTTCAAGCAAGCCGTAGAATTTATCACCTTTGCCGAAGATGGTTTGTAATGAGAACATGTAGTTTCCTTTATTTTATGAGCCATGAGGCATTTATTCTTGGTGTAATTATCGCATAACATTGTTTTTAATTATCAATAGATCAGAGTTGAAAGATCTAACGGGTATTTAAAAAACTGCCGGTATTATAAATTTCCTTATGTGAAATAATCGGTTGCGGACATAATTGGGATACGACAAAGCTGGAACTGATTGCATAATCGATATTTACAATCCGGACAATCAGATTCTCGGATAGCACTTCCGGTGTTTATAAAGCCGGGATCGCAACCATGAAAGACCGCTGCAAAAATAGTGTAAGGAAAGTCTTCGGCTTTAAGAATCAGGAGCAAAGCCTCCAGTACGTCGACGGTGGAAGACCTGATGGAGATAGACATGAAAAGTGAGGAAATGACGGAAAGTTATGAAGGATATGTCTAAATTCAGGGTAAGAGGACAGGTTTTGCCCTATAAAGAAAACCTGCCAATGCAAAAGCCAAGGCAGGTTTTCTGTTTTACCCGTCGCGGTAAATAAAGGCGAGTGTAACGCAGTAATGAGTAATCCGAGGCGTAATAGCGTAATTAATGCGCCGTCGGCGAAAAGGCCTGCGGGGCCAATACCGGCTCGCTGGCGAAATCCTTGGGCAACTCGCCCGTCAATCCGTTCAGGAATGCCACCAAATCATTAACTTGTTGCTCGTTGAGTTCTTTGCCGAGTTGCACTTTGGCCATGACGCGCACCGCCTGCGGCAGAGTGGCAACGGAACCGTCATGGAAATACGGCGGAGTCATGGCGACATTGCGGAGACCGGGGACCTTGAACAGGTACTTATCGGCGGGAGCTTTCGTTTCACTGAAACGTCCTTCGTCGATGGGTTGGCTGCCGGTCTCTTTCCAGTAATCCCCGAATATCCCGAATTTTTGAAATGTGGAACCGCCGATAGCCACTCCGTTGTGACAGGACGCGCAACCGATGTCGATGAATATCTTTAAGCCGTTCTGCGCTTGAGCAGTCAAGGCCTTGGCATCGCCTTTGAGAAAGGCGTCGAAAGGCGATGGCGTCACCAGCGTACGCTCATAGGCGCCGATGGCCTTGCCCCAGTGCTCCAGTTTCACCGGGTCCGGGTCGTTCGGGAAGGCTTGCGTAAACTCGCCGGTATAACCCAGCGCCTTGAGTTTTTGAATGGCCGTCGCAGGGTCGGGGTTGCCGAAACTGGCGCGTCCGGTCAGCGATTTCATCGCTTGTTCTTCCACGTTCGCGAGGTTACCGATCCAGTGGGCTTTGAACTGGAGCGCGGCATTGAGAATGGTCGGAGCATTGTGGACATTCGGCCGATGTTCGACGCCGATCGATTTGGCCAATGCATCGGTACCGTATAGGGGAGGGCGGTGGCAGATTGCACAACTCACAGTACCGTCCAGCGACAGCCGGGGATCGAAGAACAGCTTCCTTCCCAGTGCGACACGTGCGGGAGACGTTGGAAACTCTTCGGTCGCCATGTCTTGCGGAAGCGGTTTGAACAGTTGCTTAGCCGTTTCGATCAAAGGCGGACCCGCTTCTTGAGCTTGAACTGTCACCGAGAGAAAAGCCGCAGCCCAGATGATGCCTAATATCCAAGAGGTCGATTTGCTTTTTGCAGTAAACAGATGGCTGGTCATATTCGTGCACCCTTAGTCAAATTTCGTGGTAAAGTCGGCCAGTTCGTTAAGGCCGAGTGTATGCCCAAATTGGGGAAACGTCTTCAATCCTGTTTTTCTTTCTCTTGATGCTTTGCCCCTGTTTGGGCAAGAGTAACCGTGGGCCGGGCGAGTGCCGCCGCGCCACAAGCCAGAATGCCGGTCTGTTGAATAAACTGTCTGCGAGTTGCGGGTTTCTTCATGGTCAATCGCCTCATCAAAGTATGCTGAAGGCATTGCAGGAAGGATATTTGGGAACACGGGCTATCAGATGGGCTTCGTTCAGGTCATTCAAAACAGCTTGCTATCGAATACCGGTAATGCTTTAAGGCATTGTAATTCCGCTTTGGACATCAATGCAATCGGAGAAAACCTGATAAAAGGTTTGGCCTGAAAATCACCCTCTCAGCTACAAGCTCTAATTTTTGTTTGATAGATCAATTTTGCATTGAGGCGGATTAATGGAAGAACCGTTCCTATTTTGCTTCGTGTTCCTTATTCAGAGACAAAATCCAATTCGCCAACTGTTTGGCTTCTGCTGCATTGACCTGAGGTTGCGGGGGCATGATGATATTGCGCCAGCGGTGCGCTGTAGGGAAACCCGACACAGTGCCGACGATGGGCTGTGGCGGAAGGGCTGTTTCGTCCGCTTGGTGAACGCCGCCGTCTTGAATTTGCTTGATAATTTTGGCTTGGGCATTCTTGTCCTGACTGTATTTTTTGGCTACGTCAATATAGGCAGGGCCTATTCGCTTGGACTCTACTTTATGGCAGGAAAAACAGTTTTTAGCTTTCGCAAGTTCCTCCGGGTCGGCATTCGTTAATACAGGAGCAAGTAATGCGGCAAATGACAAAATCCGGCTAACCCGGAATTTCCATGCTTTTTTGCGATTTGAATGGGTTAATGAATAGTTTAAATTCCGTGCTCTGAAGCTGTGTAAATAAAGTTTCATTTTATTGGCCTCTAATCTACAAAGAACTCGACTGTCAGTGATAACTGACAATGTCATGGATTCTCCTAAACCGATACGGCTATGTCAATATTATTCGGGTCGATAAGTTTTTATCTTAAATGGCCAAGAGCCGACTATAGCAGGGCTTCGTAAAAAAACGGCTTATCCCTTTCCACACCGGGTTTTGAATAGCCAATATTTAATAAAACCCTCATCCGATCTTAATCAGACTCCCCGGTTTTCTCTCATCTTGCTTCTGTAACCTTTATCCAAACGTAGCGGCCTGCGCGCGTAATGCCGGTCGCGATGACTTTGGGGATGAACGGTTTTCGCGGTTCATCGTTGAGCAGACAAAACAGGGGTTTAACGAATATGCCACTCGCTATAGGTAATATCTTCAACGGGCTCTTTAAGCAATACGGACACACGGTGATCCTGTTGCTGCGGTTCATCGACATCGCCATGCTGATCGGCGCCGCCTGGGTCTCCCATTATTTCTGGCTACGCCAGTTTGTCATCGACCAGGATTACCGGATAGTGGTCTCTCTCGGTATTTTGGCGGCTATCATCTTTTTTGAAATCGGCCAGGTTTATCGTCCCTGGCGCAATGATGCGATGCGCGGGGAAGTCGCGCGTATCGTCAGGGCCTGGGTATCCGCGATTGTGTTGGTTATCTCCATTGTTGCGTTGATTCGTTTGCATTTCTGGTTCGGCTCCAGTTATCGCTGGATCGTGACCTGGTGGGTGTTGGGATTGTTATTCGTGCTGACCGCCCGTAGCCTGCTTTCTCATGTTTTGCAATGGTTGCGGGCTCGCGGCTGGTCTCAGGGACGCATCGTCCTAGTCGGATTGAACCGGATGGCCGTTGCGGTCAGCGGACAATTGAACCAGTCATCCTGGGCCGGTTTGCAGGTTATCGGCTATATCGATGACCGCTCAGAAAATCGGCATTCGGTCAGTGATTTTTCGTTGCCGCGCCTCGGGGAATTGGACGACCTTGCAGCGATAGTCGCCAAGGAAGCGATAGACGAAGTATGGATTGCATTCCCAGGCGAATCGCTTGCCGAACGTGCGCAATATCAACTGCGCCATCTGCCGGTCAGTATCCGCCTGGTTATCGACTGTTTTGCGTTCAAGCAAAGTAAATTCCTCAGCCTGAACACGGTGGCGGGCATTCCGACATTGGACTTTTCGGTTTCTCCGTTGCATGGCATTAACCGCTATATCAAGGAGATCATGGACAGGATGTTAGCGCTGATGCTGTTGATACTGATCAGTCCATTACTATTATTAATCGCTGTCGGCGTCAAGCTGAGTTCAAAAGGCCCGGTGTTTTACCGGCAGGAACGCGTCGGCTGGAACAATCGTTCGTTCACGATGCTGAAGTTCCGCTCGATGCCGGTGGACGCCGAGGCCAAAACCGGCGCGGTGTGGGCAAAGCCTGGCGAACAACGGGCGACCCGGTTTGGCGGTTTCCTGCGTAAAACCAGCCTCGACGAACTGCCGCAGCTGATCAATGTGCTTACCGGCGATATGTCGCTGGTCGGGCCTCGCCCTGAGCGTCCGGATTTTGTCGAGGTATTCAAGGACCAAGTGCCGAATTACATGAAAAAGCACATGGTTAAGGCCGGTATCACCGGTTGGGCGCAAGTCAACGGCTGGCGCGGAGACACCGACCTGAACCGGCGCATCGAACACGATTTGTATTACATCCAGCATTGGTCGGTGTGGTTCGACCTGGAAATTGCCCTGCGCACCGTGCTGACCGGTTTCATCAACAAAAACGCTTACTAAGGAATATTTGCCATGTTTAGATTGATTCTTCTGTTGTTGGTTTTGCATTTGTCGGCTTGTTCTTTGACGCCCGGCATGGAGATGAAAACTGAAAACAACTTCACGGAACTGGAAGTGCCGGTGATGAAGAATGGCAAGATGGTCAAGGAAAAAACCCGCATCGTCCCGATTACCGCAGACCTGATTATCGATCGGGAAAACTCGCGGCTTCAGGCGGTTAATAATCTGCCGCCGGTGGATGTCAGCCAAGTTACCTATCGAATCGGTCCTCACGACAGATTGCTGATTACGGTTTGGGAGCATCCCGAGCTGAACGATCCCGGCAGTGAAAAAATCATGCCCGAATTGGCCGGAAAAGTGGTGGCGGACGATGGCAGTCTGTATTACCCGTATGTGGGCAATATCCATGTGGCGGGGAAAACGGTCAGCGAGGCCAGAACGATGTTGACCCACGAGCTTTCCAAATATTTCAAGAAGGTCAAGCTCGATCTTCGCGTACTGTCATTCCAGAGCCATCGGGCCGCTATCGTCGGCGAAGTCAAAACGCCGGGTATACAGGCGATGACCGAGACGCCGCTGACGGTCTCCGAAGCGATCAGCCGGGCAGGCGGCGTGACTGAGAACGCCGATATGAGCAACGTGGCCCTGGCGCGCGACGGCAAGCTCTACAAGATCGATGTGCTTTCGCTGTACGAGAAGGGCGGTGCCGCCCAGGATATGCTGCTCAAGGACGGCGACGTGCTGAATATCCCAGACCGCAAGGACAACAAAGTGCTGGTGATGGGCGAAGTCGGCAAACAGCAGGCCTTGCAGGTCAACAAAGGCAAACTGTCGCTGTCGCAAGCCCTGGCTGAAGCTTATGGTTTCGACTTGAATACTTCCAGGCCCGGAGAGGTCTATGTGATTCGGCCGGGCAATATGAATCCGGAGATTTTCCAGTTGAATGCGAATTCTCCCGATGCGCTGATTCTGGCCGACCAGTTTCCTTTGCAGGCGCACGATACCGTCTTTGTCGGCACCTCTGGCGTGACCCAGTGGTCGCGCGTTCTGAACCAAATATTGCCGGGATCCTTTACCTCGATGATGTCGCTCGCCGCCACTCACGGTATGTAAAGACCTTTTTCAAACGATGGAGATACGAAAACTATGCATTCACAGAATGAAGCTACTATACAGCTCCCACCGTTGAATCCATCACGGATTGAGGAGCATGGCGTCAGTATCCGCGACACTATCGATCTGCTGATCGAAGGCAGAAAAATCATTCTGACGACGTTACTGACTGTATTGCTGATCACAACAGCCTATTTGACATTTGCGCCGCGCACTTACAAAGCTGATGCGTTGTTGCGGATCGACCGAAACAAGGCGCTGCTCGCCGCTCCGCTACGGAACGAGGCCAACGGGGCGACGACTGAAGCCGATAACCCACGGGCGCAGCGTGAAGTGGAAATCCTCCGCTCCCGTTCGGTGCTCGGCAAGGTGGTGGATGACCTGAACCTGATGGTGGAATATTCACCGTATTATTTTCCGATTATCGGAGAGACGCTGGCTAGAAAGCATGACGCCCATGACGGGGTTGCAGGTTCATGGTGGGGATTTGGCCGCTGGGCCTGGGGCGGCGAAAAGATGAAAATCACTACTTTCAATGTGCCGGATCGCTATCTGGGCAAAGCGTTTACGCTGATCGCGCTGGAACAAGGCAACTTTCGCTTGCTCGGGCCTAAGGATAACGTTCTGGCTGAAGGCCGGATAGGCGAAACGCTGACGGTCGATATGGGCGAAACCGCGCCTGCGGTCATTAAGCTCGGTGAGCTTGAGGCTCATCCCGGTACCCATTTTGAGTTGACCCGGAAAACCTCGTTAGCGGCCATCGAAATCTTGCAAAAAGCTTTTTCGGTCAAGGAAGTTTCCAAGGACACTGATATTCTCAGCGTCGAACTCAAGGGGCTTAATCCTGATCAATTGGCTAAATCAGTCAACGACATCGCTACTATTTATGTCAATGCGACCGTTAATTGGGAGTCGGCGGAAGCCTCGCAAAAGTTGAGCTTTCTGGAAAGCCAGTTGCCCATTGTCAAAGAACGCCTGGAAAAAGCGGAGCAGGGCTTGAGCGCTTACCGGCAACTGCATGGCGCGGTCGACATATCCGCCGAGGCAGAGATACTGCTCAAGCAGGCCTCCGAAATGGAGACGCTGGACATCCAGCTCAAACAAAAATACGAAGAGCAGAATCAACATCTGGAGGCGGCTCATCCGGACATGATAGCGACCAAGGCGCAAATCAAACGCATCGACCAAAAGTTGGCGAATCTGGATAAGCGGATTAAGGATTTGCCGCGCACTCAGCAAAACGTAGTGAGCCTGTCGCGGGACGTGCAGGTCAATACCGAGCTTTACACTTCGCTGCTGAACAGCGCGCAGGAACAACGCATTGCCGCCGCCGGTTCGTTGGGTAATTCACGCATTGTCGATTTTGCGGTGATTCCGGAAAAACCGTATTGGCCGAAACCCGGCCTATTGTTAGCCATTGCCACTTTGCTGGGCTTGAGTGCGGGATCGGCCATGGTGTTCCTGAGGCACTCTTTGCAACGCCACGATAACTATCCGGCCTTGCTGGAATATCAGGTGGGCTTGCCGCTTTATGCCGCTATCCCGCACAGTAAAAAGCAGCGGCGGTTGACGCGCCTGATCGATCAGGGCAGGGATCGAGAACCCGGCATTCTGGTCAGCCAGGACCCGCTCGATATTTCAGTGGAGTCGCTACGCGGCCTGCGCACTACGCTGGAAGCGACGCTGGCCAGCGATGCCAGCAAAGTCATCATGGTCTGTAGCCCGGCGCCCGGCATGGGCAAATCTTTTGTCAGCACTAATCTTTCGGCGTTGTTGGCGAGTATCAAAAAACGGGTGTTGATCATCGACGCCGATATGCGCAACGGCCGATTGCATGAAACGTTTTCCGTCGACAAGGGGCCGGGGCTTTCCGACCTGTTGGCCGGTACGGCCACGCTGGGCGAGGTCATCATCAGCTTGCCCGATGTCGGCGTGGATTTGATACCGCGCGGAAGCATGGTGCTGAACCCGGCCGAGTTACTGGTTCTCGGCAATCTGGAAGAGACGCTGGAGCAGTTGAAGAGTTTTTATAACCATATCGTGATCGATTCGCCGCCGATTTTGGGAGCGACGGACGCCGCTGTGATCGGCAAGTACGCCGACGCCACGTTTCTGGTGGTCAAGGAAGGCCGCTACACGGCGCAGGAGTTGGAAGTCAGCTTCAGGCGTTTTCAGCAGGTCGGTATAAAGCCGAACGGCTTCATTATCAACGATATGAAAGAAGGGTCGTCGTATTACCCTTATTACGGTTATGCCTACAGCCGTACCGACATGGAGTCCAAGGGTTCGTCGGTATTCATGGCCGGATACCAGGCGGTCGGCGACTGGTTGGGAAAACGCCAGGAGCATGATTATCTGTTAGCTCCGAAACCAGGCACAGACGACGATACCGACGATACTGTGCAGGTTTAAGATGAGGTTACGCCTCGAAAAAGACTTGCCGGTCCTGTTGTTCGCGCTGGTCAGCGCGTCGACACTGTCTTCTTTACCGCAGGTCGAGTCGGCCTGGACCGGGGTGAAAGAGGTTTATGGCGAGCAGGATTTCGGTTTGCGTATCCTTCGCGAGGTCATGCTGTTGGTGCTGGTGGCTTATGCGTTTTTCGAGCCGCGCTTGCGTCAGGGAGCATTGTCCAGCGCGGTGCTGGCTTTTTTGGGCGTTGTTGCCACCTATGTGTTGTTTGAGATTGGCTATGCGTTGTATCTGGATTTACCCGTGGTGGTGCCGATGGCGGGCTTGCGTGTGTTTGAGTACCTGCCGCTGGCGTTGATCGGGTTCGCGACCAGCCGCCTGGGTTCGGGGGGCTATGTGATCAACCGGTTCGCGCATTACCTTCGTTATTACATTGCGCTCCAGGCCGTGTTGGCGATAGCCCAGGCGTTATGGGCGCCACCTTTGTTCGGGGTGTCGTTCTTGGGCGGCGGCCGGCCGTTCGGCACCTTCGTCAGTCCCAATCTGTTTGGAGCGACGATGGCGACTTGCGCACTGCTGTTCTCGCTGGTTCCGGGCATGAGAAAGTGGGTGGCTGCCAGCATCTTTTTGGCCTTGCTGAGCGGTTCGCGGACTGCATTCATCAGTTCGTTGCTGGTAGTTTATTTCCAGGTTTACGCACTGCTCCGTCCCCGCGATCGCTGGGCTTTGATCATGCCTGCGCCGATACTGGCGGTGGGTGCGCTGGTGCTGGCGTCCAGCCCGTTGCTCAGCGGACGCGATGACGCCGATCCAACTCAAGACGGCCGCATAGACTTGTGGCAGCGGGTCTTTTCTGAACAAGTTCATGGACCTGCCGATGTGCTGTTCGGCTGGGGTTTGGGGCTGAGCTCCAATACCATCAATATTCTCTACGGGGCGGAACATTTTCAGGGGCAATTCGACTCCGACAGTCTTTATTTATTCCTGATGAACGGCTACGGCTTGGTCGGTCTGTTGGCCTATCTTTTGTTTTTATGGACAACGACAAGGACGTCTGTCCACCCCAACAAAGGATTGGTGGTGATGTTTATTTTCGTGGCCGGGCTGACCTTCAACATGTGGGAGTATTTTCCGCAAAACGCGATGCTGATGTATCTCTGGGGCATTGTCTTGGGTACCGGGTATCAGTCGGTCCCCTCTTTAGCACAGGTTAGCCCGACTGTATCGGGTTCGTATTATCGCCGACCATCCTGACTTTAAAGGAAAAGAGCATGATCTTAACTGTCTATTATTCACCACGAAGACACGAAGAGCACGAAGTTTTGACTGTTATTTTTCTTCGTGTCCTTCGTGTCTTCGTGGTGAAAATTTTTTAATATTTTTTTGAATGCCTATGTTCGGACTATTGAAAGAAAAACAATTATTCGGCGACGCGTTTTGGGCGCTGTTTGGGCAGGCCATGTCGGCTTGTGCTTTGTTGGCAGGCACAAGAATCCTGACCGAACTGGTAACGCCCGATATATACGGACAAGTCGCTTTATTGAACGGCTTTGTTGCGCTTGGTGTCGCGCTGTTTTCCTACCCTTTCATTTGTGCCGGTATGCGGATACTGCCGGAATGCCTGAATAAAGGTGAACAGGCGGCTTTATATAGAGTTGTGGCCGGGCTGACTGCCAGGGCAACGGTGTTGGCGATAGCTCTGCTGGTGTTGGGCGGCGTTAGCTACAGCTATTTTTCGAATAGCGATTTTTGGCTGTTTATGCTGGCAGGCGTTCTGTTGATAGTTACAGTCCGGCGCGAACTGGGCATTCAGTTGCTGATCGGCCAACGTAAGCAACGCGGCGCAAGCCTGTGGCAGACCAGCGACAGTTTCTTGCGTCCATTGCTGGCGATCGCGCTGGTATGGTGGGGAGGGCAAAAGGCAGAGTGGGTATTGCTAGGCTATATCGTCGCAAGCGTGGTTTCGAATACGATTTGGTCATTAGTGCTGGGCGCAAAACCAGACAACAAGCGTTCCATCATCACCCGTCATTTCAGGAGCGATGTGTGGGCTTATGCGTTGCCGTTAATCCCGATGGAATTGATATTTTGGATTAATGGCCTGGGTGATCGCTATGTGATCGGCTATTTGATGACGGCTGCGGAGGTGGGTTTATATGCGGCGACTTACACGATCGTCAACGAGGCGTTTAACCGTAGCGCAATGGTTTTGTTGCGTACCTTTCAGCCGGTTTATTTTCAATACTATTCCCAATGCCGGCCCAAGGAAGGATTCAGGATTTTATGGATATGGATAGCTTGCGTTGTTGCTTTAGGGATTATCGGCGTGTCGCTGGTGTTTATGACCAAGGATTGGGTCGCATCGCTGGTGCTCGCAAAATCTTATCATTCGGCGGTTGAACTGATGCCCGCCATCGCTGTCGGTTGCGCGCTGCATGCCTTGGGAACCGTGCTTGCCCAACCGCTGCTGGCAAATAAACAAACACGGTTGTTATTGCTGGGGCGCATATGCGGGGCGGTGACGGCGGCCATCAGCATTCCGTTGATGGTGAAACATTACGGTTTGATCGGTGCTGCGCTGGCCAATCCGATCTATTTCGGGGTTGAGGCTTTGGTTTTGGTCATGCTGGCCAAACCCTGGCGGAATAGCGGCTTAGAGGATCGGGCTGTAATAGATCAGGCCGATGAAGATGCGTTGCCGGCTGACAGTTATGTCAGCCATTGAGATATAAAATTATTTATTAGTCAACAAGTTATAAAACAATAAAAAATGGGGAATACTATGGCGTTTGCACCGGCAGCTTCAGAAATATATGGCGACATTTTACGTGAATGCGTGGCCTGTAGGGCTCATAAAATAAGATATTGGCGCCAGAAACATTTTCAATATACCGAAGGCACCAGCCACAAGGAGTTCCATATCTACCGTTGCGAAAACTGCGGAACCGGGTTCTTGAATCGGCCTCCGCATATGAAATGGCTGCAATCCATTTATCAATATTCAGGCCAGGCGCTGACTCAGGCGGTGACACTGGATGTCGTGCTGGCCAGGGAAGAAGAGTTTCCGAACTGCAAGCTGGATGCCGAGCGGATGAGCCGCGATGCCGCGCTGTTCAACAGCTCAGGCAATTACCGGGCTCTTGATATCGGCTCGGGCTTTGGTTTTTATACGCAGGCGCTCAGAAAGTCGGGCTACCGGACGGTCAGCATTAATCCCGGCCAATATGAAAACGAAGTGTTCAAGCATTTGAATGGCGATGAGCCGCTGGCCGTAATGTTCGAGAATTACCAACCCCAACCATCGGGGCAGTTTGGGGTAGTGATGATGTCCCAGGTATTGGAGCATCTTCTTGAGCCGGATCATGCGATCAGCAAAGTGTCCGCTCTGCTGGCGCCGGGTGGCGTTTTAGCGTGCGCCGTACCTAATTACGATTCGTTTTTGGTCAAACTGCTGGGCACGAAAGACAACGCTTGTTTATGGGTGCCGGAACATGTCAATTACTTTAGCGAGAACGGGCTAAAAGCCTTGGTGGAACGAAACGGCTTGCGTATTGTTAAGGTCGAGCAAATAACCCGTATTCCACCCAACGCGTTATCCAAACGGCTACGATTAAAAGGAAGACCGGCTGCGGTTGCCGACAGTTGGATAAAGTTTTTCCAGGTTCCGTTTGCCAAAGTGATGAATTACTTAGGATGGGGCATTTATATCAATTTATACGCGGTCAAGCAGTAAAAATGCGTTCGTGGTGATTAGTTACCCATCAATTTTAAACAAGTCATTATGTTAACCATTGTTATTTTGACTAAAGACGAGCAAGCGAATCTGCCGGGCTGCCTGACGGCTATTCCTGAGCGCTATCCGATTGTGATTGTGGATTCGGGCAGCACCGATAATACCGTCCCGATCGCCAATAGTCGAGGTTGTAGAGTTTATACCAATCCATGGCCCGGTTTTGCCGAGCAACGCAATTTTGCGATCAGGCAATGCGATATCAGTACGCCGTGGATATTATTCGTTGATGCGGATGAAATCTACCCGCAGGTTTTTTACGATTGGTTTGAATCCGGGGTGGCGGGCAATGATGCGATCGATGTATGGATGGTGCCGTCGATACTTTATCTTCGCGGCAAGCGCCTGAATTATGCTCCGGGTTATCCCATTTATCATCCAAGACTGGTACGAACAGAAACCGCAAGTTTTGTCCGCAACCACACCGGTCATGGAGAAGCCGTGATGAATACCTGCCGAATCGGCTATTCCGCTATTGCTTATGAACACTATTTTTATCATGGCGAGATAATCGAATGGATGCATAAACATGTCGATAAGGCCGCGCAAGAGGTGCAGCTTCAGCCGACAGCAGGGGCGGTAATGACTACACGCGGGCGGTTAAGCGTTTTATTGGGGCGATCCTGGTTTAGGGTTATTGCCCGTTTTTTATACCACTTCGTATTTCGAGGCGGTTTTTTGGACGGAGTTGCCGGGCTGGAATTTGCACTGATGTTTACCTGGTATGAGGCAACAATCTATTTACAGGCAAAAGCCGGTGCTCAGGCAAGGTGATTAATATGAAAGTTTCGTTGGTTTTAGCAACACTCGGAAGAGAACAGGAATTGGCCGATTTTTTGAAATCGTTGATCAACCAAACCTATAAAGATTTTGAGCTGATCATCATTGATCAAAACAAGGACGGTAAGATCGATGCGATCGTCGAGCCGTTCAAAAGCTGTCTTGATGTGATGCATGTCAAAGTCGATTTTACCGGTAACGCCCGAGCCAGGGACTATGGCATAGGCTTGGCCCACGGCAGGATCATCGCGTTTCCCGATGATGACTGCGCTTATGATAGGAATGTGCTGAAAAAAGTGGTCGCCGAGTTTAAACGACGGCCGAATCTTTCGATCCTGGTAGCGGGTTCGTATGAGTTTTCATCGAGCCGTTTTAGCATGGGTGTTAACAGCGACAGCGCGCAGTATTTTTCGCGCTTTAAAATGATGGGTGTGGAGTTTACTCATTTTTTCGATCAGAAAAAGATTGATGGCAAACAGTTCTACCTGGATCACGATTTCGGCATCGGTTCCAAATATTCGGGAGCGGAGGGTTTTGAACTTTTGTATCGCTTGCTTCGCGCAGGCAGCACGGCATTTTATACGCCGGAGATAAAGATTTATCACCCGGATAAAGATCACTACAAGTTGGGAACCGGCAGAATGCTGATGTATTCGACCGGGATCGGGGCTTACATCAGGAAGTTCGCGAATCAGCAGGATGCATTCATTTTGTATTACATCATTCGCAAGATGTTTGTCGCGCCGATCCTGAAAATGATGCTGGCGCTGGTGTTATTGAACCCGAAAAAGCTGGCTTATTCTTTTTACAATTTCGTCGGCATTTGGCGGGGCTTCCTGGCGTATGGAAAGTGAAATTAGGATGGGGACATCTGCTGGACAGATGCCGCTGCTTTTTTCGTGCTTTTCGTGGACAACTCTTTTAGTGGATTCATTAGAAGGATATTGCGGAGCGCCATGGGCGTAATTTATTTTCAGAGTGTTTCAGGAGACATATTATGAATGTAGGTATCGTTACCACGCATATACCTCCGGCTAAAGGTTACGGCGGGGTGTCCGTCACAGCCGGCGTTTTAACCAAGGCTTGGGCGGAGCGGGGGCATAAAATGGTGTTGATCGCCTCCGACGAGTCGATTGCAGGCCGGTTGCGGTCCGAGCAGGTGCATCTTGGCGAGCAGGTAGAGGTCAAGCTTTATCGTTGCTACGGATTCAGGCGATGGGGTTTTGGGTTGGGCGCTGTTCCCGAACTGTTTAAATTATGTCTGCACGCGCCGGTGGTCTATATCCATGGCATTGCGACCTGGCCGTCTACGCTGGCGGCTGTTTTTTGCACGCTGTTGCGTCGCCCGTTCATGGTCGCCGTGCATGGCGGGTTGATGCCTGAGCATGTCGAGCTGATACGGCGGCAAAAACCTCATAAATGGTTATATTATCGATGGCTGACTTTTCCAACCTTGCGCCGCGCTATCGCCGTGCATTGCACCAGCGAAACCGAGGCCGAAGGCGTACGCGATGTGCTCGGCCAAGACGCCAGAATCTTGCTGGTTCCGAACGGCATCGACAGCCGCGATGTTAACGTTGCCGGATATCCTGAAGGGAAGGGCATGAAGCTTTGCTTTCTGGGACACATTCAGCAGGAAAAAGGCATCAATGCGTTTATCAGGGCATGGTTGCAAGTTAGAAACCCAGAGGACAGGCTGACGATTGCCGGCAGAAGCGTGGACGGCGCTTATTTCGAAGAGTTTCAGGCGCTGGTGGAACAGGCTCAAGGGGCGATTGAATACAGCGGATACCTCGAACGCGGCGAGGTGATGGAGTTGTTAGCGTCCAGTCATTTCCTGGTGCTGCCTTCAGGGCTGGAAGCCGCAGGCGGCATGCGCGAGAACTTCGGTAATGTGGTGGCCGAAGCCATGGCAGCCGGACGTCCGGTATTGGTCGCCAAGGGGCTGGCATGGGATCAGTTGGAATCGGTCGGCGCCGGTTTTGTTTTCAATAGAACCGAGGCTTCGGTCTGCGACGTGCTGCGTAAAGCGCAAGCACTGGATAGTTTGGAATGGGGGCGGATGTCGCAAAAGGGCCGACAGTATGTCGAACAACAGCTCGATCCGGTCAAGCTGGGCGAGCGAATCTGGCAAGTGTTGAATAGGCCCGGTCAAACCAATTTGCCGCAACCGCTACCCGAAAGGTCTTCGTTATGAGTAAGGTCGGCCTTATCGTGCCTACTCTAAACGCCGGCAGTTTGTGGAAATACTGGCTCAAAGCCTTCGAACAGCAGACCCGGAAGCCGGATTTCCTGTTGCTGATCGATTCTTCATCGAGCGACGATACCGTCGTTTTGGCGAGCCTCTACGGCTTTGAGGTGAGGGTGATTTCCAAGTCGGAATTTAATCATGGCGGCACTCGCCAATCCGGTATTGATATGCTGCCTGAGGCGGACATTATCGTGTTCCTGACTCAGGATGCTTTATTAGCCGATCCCGATGCCATCAAGAAACTGTTGGCGGCGTTTGTCGATCAGCAAGTCGGTGCGGCCTACGGACGACAGCTTCCGCATCGGAATGCAGGGCCGATTGCGGCCCACGCCCGTCTTTTTAATTATCCGGCCGAAAGCCAATTGCGCGGCATAGAAGATAGGGCGCGCTTTGGTATAAAAACGGTGTTCTTATCAAATTCTTTTGCCGCTTACCGGCGAAATGCACTGATGCAGGTAGGCGGCTTTCCTATCGATACCATTATGAATGAAGATACCTATGTGGCCGGAAAGATGTTGCTATCCGGTTGGAAAATAGCGTATTGCGCCGATGCGCAAGTGTTTCACTCTCATGACTACGGTTTTCTGGACGAGTTTAAGCGTTACTTCGATATCGGCGTTTTTCATACCGATACTGCATGGCTGCAACATACATTTGGCGGGGCATCCGACGAAGGGATGCGCTTTGTGGTTTCGGAAATGCACTACCTGATCAAACGCGCTCCCTGGCTGATTCCCTCCGCAGTGCTGCGGACTGGATTGAAATGGATCGGTTTCAAGCTGGGCGCATTACATAAAGGATTACCCCGAGTAATTCGTAGATGCTTTAGTCTGCATAAAACTTATTGGCTTCGCGCATTGTCGTAAATTTGTCCGGCGAAGGAATGCAGATTGATAGATTAGTCACGGAAACTAACGGATATTTGAAAGATAAAACATACTCAATTTCCGAAATGGTTTTAAGATATAGTCGGCCTGAAAAGTTTTGTTCTCCAGAACCTGTTCTCGATATCTGTTGTAGGGCGCGCGCAGCACGTCCTACAAAGTTTATTGTCTCAACGTAGTGAATTTCAGGCCAAATAATTAAAGTTTTGGTTGACGTTTTAAATAAATCTTAATTATTCGGATCTAAAATGTCTGGCTTACTGGGCAAGAGACTTGGTTGAATGACTCATTTTATAAAGGTGGCCGATTTGAAAACACATAACATTGTAAAAAAAGCCGTAATGGCCGCATCTATTGCAGCTGCCTTTTCAACAGCTATGTCTTACGCCGATGTTCATCCATCCGCTGATCTGATTAAAGTTAAGCCGTCAGCGGTATACCAGGCTATCCGCGGAAAGTCGCTTGTCGACACATTGGCTCAGGTTGCCCAACGATCCGGTATTACTTTTAAGGTCAACACCGATCTCGGTAAAGATGTCGTTAGCCAGTCGATTGCTGCCGAGAACTGGGACATTGCTGTCCGGTCTTTGCTGGTTAACTACAACTTCACTGCCATTCAAGATAAAGGTGCGATCAAAACCGTCATTATTTCCGGCCGCAATAATGACGGGGCCGATACGGTTACTGCTAAAACTATTACCGCAGCGGCTGATGACATTATCGTTATTGAGCCCAGGCTGAAAACGCTTCCGGAAAAATATAAAAACTTTCCTGCCGGTTCAGTCACTGCCGTTGATTTACCGGTCAATACGATGATGAAAGTCAAGGACGGTTCAACTATTGCGTTGGATTTGCCTATGGGGCAGTTTAATGTCGCCCATGATCATACCGTGAATGAGGATGACGGCAGCAAAACCTGGGTGGGGCATTTGTCCGACGAAGGTGAAGGTTACCGTGTATTTTTGTCCCAAGGTGCAGGCGGTGCGATGGGCATAGTTACCACGCCCGATGGAACCTACAATATCGAGTCCGATAACACCGGCACCTATCTTGTTGATACCAGCAAGTTGCAACACGCGGGCTTTGACGGTGACTTAGCTACGCCATCTGAGGCTATGATGGATGCTATCACGATGAACGCCACTCAAGCTCAAATCGACCAGTTGCAAACAGCCGTTAATAACGCTAAAAAAACGCTTGATGCCGCAAATGCTTTAGTAGCGCAGTACACTTCCCAACTGAATAGTTATCAAACCCAGCTAAAAACTGTTCAGGCTACGTATAATGCAGCAATAGTCAAACGCGATACGGCGCAAAATGCATACAACATGGCGTTTGCTGCATATAGAGCTAGACCAAGCTCCGCGAACCAAGCTGCGGTGAATGCCTCGTATGTTGCATTAATTGCAGCTAAAAATGCCTATATCGTGGCTTTTAATGCGAACCAAACCGCAACAAATAATGTTAACGCAGTAAATAGCCGCTTAACTGCCGCTAAAGCTGCGGCGGCTAAAGCACAGAAAAACTACGACCTGGCGGTAAAAGCCCTGAGTGATGCTCAAGCTACTCCGGTAACGCCTGTTGCTTCCGGTACAGGTACTGGCGCGACGCCTGCGGCAACAGATACGCCGGTGGTAGATTTGATGGTTGTGTATACGACTGGGGCGCAAACGGCTGACTATGCCAAGCAACGCCTCACCTTACTGGTGACAGCCAGCAATCAAGCTTATGTAGACTCGGGTATCAATATGAAATTGAGGCTGGTCTACACTGAACCGACTGCTTACGTTGAAAGTAATAACAATTCGCAAGCGTTGTCCGACTTAGCTAATGATGTTGGCGCTTTTGCCGGTATAAGCCAAAAACGTGTGCAATATGGCGCCGACCTGGTGTTCTTATTCAGGCCTTTGTATGCGCAAACTGCCGGCTCTTGCGGTACAACTTACGTTGAGTTCGCACAATCCAGTCTGGCTAACAAATGGTTGGGTTACGGCACTGTAAGCGATGGCAGCTCTAAAGATGCGCTCACAGGTTACTATTGCGGTATCAATACTTTTACACATGAGATTGGGCACAGCCTGGGCTTGGTGCATGATCGTGAATACAGTAGTTTTACCGGCGTATTTAATTATTCTTACGCTTGGGGAGTTCAAGGTACTTTCGGCACAATCATGAGTTATAAACAGCCTGTTTTGATGTATTTTAGTACGCCTCTATTGTCTACAAAATGTGCCGGTCAGCCTTGCGGTTATGCTGAAACCGACACGGCTCGCAGTTCGGACCAAGTTAAATCGGTAAACTACACGGCTCCTCAGGTTGCAAACTTTATGTCGACAATGGTCACTACGCCTGTCCTAAAGTAATCTGTTCTGCCTAATGGCATAGTTAAAAGCAGGAGGAATTCTTACTGAAAGTTTGTTTTGGCAATTCAGCCCAGGCAAACTTTCATTCTCCCGCTTTTTTCATACGTAAATGCCATAAAAAAATCAAAGGTCGCAAAGGTTGCCATGTCCTGAATGTTTATAAACATTTAGGTATTTTACGATATACCAATCTCTCGTTATTTGGCTTAGTGTGTAATCCTCACAGAATGATGATTTTTGCGAAACAGGAGGAACTGACACTATGGCAACTAAAGAGCTGACCAAGCAAGCCTTCGCGCTTTACGACAATATTAGAGCTCAAAGTTATAGAGTTTCAGATTGTTCAGAGAATAGGGCACGTTTATATTTTCTGAGCTGTAAAGCTTTTTATAGATATAAACGCCGTCTGAAAGCCGAATAAAGGCGATGAGTGATGTTCATTGAGTAGCTTCCACGTATAGATTTTTTCTTCGTTGTAGAGGTTTTTTTTATCTATGTGTATCGGATTAAATTTCAATAATCAAAAAGAAATATGGGCCGCTAAAACAGTTTCTTCCGGCATTAGCGGCTCAAATACGAACAAACATTTGTGCGGACAAATAAACAGGATGGAAAGAGAATTGATTAAAGAAGCTTGTAAGTTATACGACAGCATTAACGATATGATTATGGCTGAGAATAACAAGCTGTATGTTTGCGTAGGCTTTAAGGAGCGTCTCTGTCGGCTTGCACTGCGGGCTCATAAAAGATATATGCGGCGGCAAGGGTATTTTCATGCTGATCAGCGAAGCAAGCATTCATAATATGCCAAACATGCGACGTCATCGGCTGATGATGACTGTTAATGGCTTAAGCTAAGATAACTTGCTGTAATTTCATTCTTGAATAGATAAGAAACCGAAGCGGACTTTGGGAATATTCGTAATCTACAACTCACACTTCTTTCAGTCCGCACGATTTATTTCGTCTGCCGGGTTGATTTACGGCTTATAAGGTCCGTTGCCCAAGCCGCCAACCGTTGTGTTATCACATAAAGCACGGGTACGAATGGAATTGCCAATAGCGTTGAAGACAGCATGCCGCCGAAAACCACGGTACCGATGGCCTGCTGGCTGGCCGCGCCCGCTCCCGAAGCACCGAGCAAAGGCACGACACCCAGAATAAAAGCAAACGACGTCATCACAATCGGCCGGAATCGACGGCGGGTGGCCTCTATCGCAGCCTCCTGAACGGATTTTCCTTCGGCTTGCAGTTGCCTGGCAAACTCGACAATAAGGATCGCATTCTTGCAAGCCAGACCGATCATTAAAATCAATCCGACCTGCGTATAAAGATTATTATCGAAACCCCGCAACATTAAAGCCAAAAGGACGCCCACCAAAGCCATCGGCACAACCAGTACCACCGCCAACGGGCTGGTCCAGCTTTCGTACAAAGCCGCGAGTACCATAAATACCAGAGTGATCGACAGCGCGTAAATGAAGTAGGCTTGATTGCCGACCTGCTTTTCCTGGAAGGACGTCGCGGTCCAGTCGTAACTTATTCCTTTGGGCAAGGTTTTATCAGCCACTTGTTCCATCAAACTCAGGGCTTGCCCGGAACTGAATCCCGGGGCAGAAGCACCGTATATTTGTGCCGCCGGGTAAAGGTTGTAGCGTAGCACCAGCTCAGAACCTAACGTCCGCTTAACTTCCAGCAGGGTTCCTAACGGTACCATCTCGTTCTGCCCATTCCGGACATAAAGATTCTTGATGTCTTCCGGCTGCGCACGGAATGACGCATCGGCCTGAATATAAACCTGGAACACCTGGTTGAATTTGTTAAACAGATTAATAAAAGACGACCCCAGATAAGCCTGCAACGTCGCAAACACGTTATTCAGCGGAATATTCAGCGACTCCACCTTGGTCCGGTCAATATCAAGGAAAAGCTGCGGGTTACGCGCATTGAAAGTAGAGATCAAATTCCGCAAACCGGACTGCGAACTGCCGGCGCGGATAACCTCGTTGACAGCTTTTTGTAACTCGGTAAGCCCCAGGCTTTGACGGTCTTCGATCATCAACTGGAAACCGCCGCCTTGGCCCAGTCCGCGAATCGGGGGAGGAATCAAAACCAGGGACCTGGATTCCTCTATAGCGGTTAGGTCTCGGCGCAGATTAGCGGTAATAATGTCCTGGTTCAATTCCTTCCCTCGTTTGTCCCAGTCGTCAAAAACAATAAAGGTGGTAACGATGTTGGAGACGTTGGCGTTGTCCAGTATCGACAGTCCGCCGATGGTTACCCAGGCTTCCACGCCTCGGGTTTTTTTAAGAATCTCATTAATCGACTTGGTCGTCGCAATCACTCGAGGCTGCGAAGAAGCGTCCGGAAGCTGGGTAATAACAATTGCATAGCCCTGATCTTCTGTGGGTAAAAATCCGGTTGGATGGTAGGCAAACTTCCACGCACTGAGAACGATTATCAGCAGATACAGCAGGAGCATCACAATGGCGCGTTGTACCATCCAGGTAACCAGGCGTACGTAAGCGCTTTCAATAAAACCATAACCCTTGTTAAAGCCCCGGAAAAACCAGTTGACTTTCTTGTCCTGGACCGGGCGCAGCCATAGGGCGCATTGGGCCGGTTTAAGCGTCAACGCATTGATCGCGCTGATGATAGCCGTGGACGCGATGACCAAAGCGAACTGGCGGAACAGCTGGCCGGTGATGCCGGGAAGGAAGGCGGCCGGTAGAAATACGGAAGTCAGCACCAGGGTAATCCCCATTATCGGCCCGGTGATTTCCTGCATCGCTTTAATCGTCGCTTCTTTCGGAGCCATGCCCTGTTCGATATGAAACGAGGCGTTTTCGACGATAACAATAGCATCGTCCACGACGATGCCAATCGCCAGAATCAGCGCGAACAGTGTCAACAGATTTATACCGAAGCCAAGCAGGGACATCGCCGCAAACGCACCAATCAATGTGACCGGAACGGTCGTCGCCGGTACCAGCGTGGCGCGCCAACTCTGTAAAAATACCACAACGACGATGAGCACCAGTACGCCGGCCTCGAACAAGGTTATGTAGACATCGTGTATAGCGCTACTGACAAACTTCGTGGTGTCGTAGTGAATTTCGTAACTCAGTCCGGGCGGAAAATCCTTACTCATAGCCGCCATGGCGCTTTTAACTTCCTTCGCTACGTCAAGTGCGTTGGCGCCGGGCAACGTAAACACCGGCATCACGGTCGCCTTGTGACCGCTGGATTGGGAAAAGTTACTGTAGCTCTGCCGATTGAGCTCGACGCGGGCGACGTCGCGAATACGCACGATTTGCGCCGACTCCTCGCGCGTGCTTTTGATAACGATATTCTCGAACTGCCCGACATCCTCTAAGCGGCCCATCGCGTTGACGGTAAACTGAAAAGTCTGGTTTGTGGGAACCGGAGGACCGCCCAGCTGTCCTGCGGCCACTTGCAGGTTTTGGCTCTGGATGGCGTTGGCTACATCCTGAGTCGTCAAATTGAAATAGCGAAGCTTTTCCGGGTTCAGCCAGACCCTCATGCTGTAAGGCCCGGCACCCCGTACCGCAATTTGACCGACACCGGGCAAACGCGCCAACGGGTTTTGTAAATTGATCACCGCGTAGTTGGACAGATAGGTATCATCAAACCGGTCGTCTTCCGAATACAATCCCACCACCAACAAGATATCCGTTGACACTTTTTTTACTGTGACACCTTGCGGTTGAACCGAGGCGGGAAGTTGAGGCAAAGCACTGTTAACCAGGTTCTGCACCAGCGCCGTTGAGGTATTAAGATCGGTTCCTACATTGAAAGTGATTGTTAAGGTGTAACTGCCGTCGCTGGCGCTGGTCGATAACATATACAGAGAATTCTCCACGCCATTGACCGCTTGCTCGATCGGGATGCCTACTGTATTAGCAACCACCTCGGCGCTGGCGCCCGGATAACGCGTAGTGACCTGAATGGTCGGGGGCACAATCGGCGGATATTGCGCCACAGGCAGGTTCATAAAGCAAACTATGCCCAGAATAATCGTGATCAGCGCGATGACATTGGCGAAAATCGGTCTTTCGATGAAATATTGGGAGATTGTCATGGTGCGGGTTTCCCCTTTTCAGCCGGGGCAGAAGAATCGCCGCCATCGGCTTTGGTAAGAGGCTTTCGAATCGGGTTTACTGTATTGCCGGGAATTGCATGTAAAAGCCCCGTCATAATCACCCAGTCCTGATCGCTAATTCCCTCTTCGATGACCCGGTCATCGCCCGATCGAACGCCAAGCTTGATCGGCCGGCGCTCAACCACGTTTTTGTCGTTCACAACCAGCAGGTATGAGCCCAACTGGTCATAACCAATAGCTGCTTCCGGTACCAGTAACGCCATTTTTTCCGAATTGAGCACAAGAACCCGCACCCGGGCAAACAGTCCCGGCAAGATCGTGCTGTTGGCATTGGGATAACTGGCGCGCAACAGTAAAGTGCCTGTCGTCGGCGTCACCGAAATCGCCGTGAAATCGAGGAATCCGGCATGCGGATAGCCTTCTTCGCCGGATAGCGCGAGCGTAGCCGGTATCTTCATTTTCTCGGCCTCGCCCGGCTCGACTTTGGTTTGTCTGATAACTCTCAGCAGGTCGGTCTCGTTGATCGTAAAGTAGACATAGATGGGATCAGTCTGATTGATCTGGGCCAGTGGGGTAAACTCACCGGCGCCGACAAGATTGCCCGGGTCCTTGAGCCGACGGTCGATACGCCCGTTGAAAGGCGCGACGACCTTGGTGTAATCCAGGTCCAGTTTAGCCAGATCCCGATTGGCCTCGGCAGCCACCACAGCAGCTCTCGCGTTATCACGTTCGAAGCGCCAGTTATCGACATCGGTCTGGGCAGCCGCGTGTTGCCGCACCAGCCCGCTGAACCGGTCCAATTCGGTTTGCGCATGATCAAGGCTGGCTTTTTGTTGAAGCACTTGGGCCTCTGCCTGCTTCAACCGGGCCTGATAAGTATCCTGTTGAATCAAAAATAACGGCTGGCCTGTTTTTACTCGATCGCCATCATGAAAGAAGACTTTTTCCAGGTAGCCTTGTACTCGTGCGACTAACTGGACTGAGTTAATAGCCTGGGTGTTTCCGGTAAATTCCAGATATTCGCTGACTTGTTGGCGAACGGGCTGACTCACCGTGACTTGTGGCGGCGGCGGAGGCGCGTAGGCATTTTTTTGTTCACAGCCTGCGCTAAAAACCGTGATTATCCACATCAACCATGCAATGTTTTGCCTCATCATAACTCTTCGCCCCATCCTCACCATCGCGGCCAACTGACGCCGGTCGGTGTTTGAGTGTCCGGCGACGGTTGGGCGGCAGGCGTCAACAGGCCGCCCCAATCGGTACGTATGGCCATCTGCTCCTTGATCGAATCAGGCACGACATCATTACCTTCCCGAATCTGCCAGCCGCCGCCCAGCGCCCGGTACACGCCGACCAGATTATTGGAGATGTCGCCCAATGTGCTGGCGAGATTATCCTGTTCGCTTAACAGCGCCTGCTGGGCCGTCAGCACGGTGGTGAAATCGGTAATGCCCTGCCGGTATTGTAAGGTTGCCAGATCCAGCGAGCGCTGGGCGGCTGCGGTGCTTTCTCCCAGCAATTGGGCGCGTTCCTGGGAGCGTAAAAACGCCACCAGGTTGTCTTCCACTTCTCGCTGAGCGCTGAGCACCGTATTTTGATAGCTGATTAACAACTCCTGTAGCCGTGCGTCCTGCACCCGCACCTGATTGGTAATTTGGCCGTAATTGAAGATGTTCCATTGCAGCGCCGGACCGAAGTTGGCGGTGCGGCTTTTCCACAAAAAAACATCGCCCAGAGCAAACGAGCCGACATCGCTGGATAGCAAGCCGAAAGTGCCGGTGAGTGAAAGTGCGGGATAGAGAGCGGCCTTGGTTACGCCAATGCTGGCGGATTGAGCGGCTGCCTGCCATTCAGCATGGCGGACGTCGGGCCGACGCCGCAGCAGTTCGGCGGGTATGCCCACGGCTACTTTTGCCGGAGGTGCCGGGATTTGCGCGGTCCCGGCCAGCAATTCGTTCATTCGGCTGGGCGGCATACCCAATAGAACGCTAAGCGCATTCTGTTGCTGGCGTAGCCCGATTTCCAGGGTAGGGATGGAGGCCTGTGTGTTTGCCAGCACTGTTCTGGCCTGTTCGACATCGCGCTCCGAGGTTGTGCCGCCGTTATAGCGGATTTCTGCAATATTCAGGCTTTCCTTTTGGGTCTCGACATTCTGCCGGGCAATGCTCAAGCGTTTTTCCAGCGTTCGGATAGTGACGTAAGCCGTGGCTACATCGGCAGTGAGACTAACCAGTGCGTTGTTATAATCGGCCACTGCCGCCTGAAACCCGGCATCCGCCGATTCAATGGCGCGGCGGAACTTTCCCCAAAAATCAATTTCCCAACTGGCGGTCAACCCCAGCTGGGTTTGGGCGTAATCGAATATCCGGGAGAAAGCGGCTTGCGAGGCGCGTTCGCTGAGGTGCACTTTGTTTAGCGAGCCGGTTAATTGCTGGTTTTGCGGATAGAGATCCCCGATCGCGACGCCCAGTTGAGCGCGGGCTTCGAGAACGCGTACTCCGGTTATGCGGATGTTGAGATTTTCGCGGTAGGCGTGATCAATTAACCGGTCCAGAATCGGGTCATTGAATGTTTTCCACCACTTTTGATCATGGGTAGAGGTCGTTTTAAGCCGCTTGTCCTCTGCTTCCAACCATTGGCTAGCCGTTTCGGTAGCTGGACGAACATAGTCCGGTCCGACCATGCAACTGGAGAGCAACAGAAAAACCAACGGCCAAACCGGGTAAAACCCAGCGAGGTTCACGTCCCATCGCATCATTAACTCCTAAGTGCTTTGATTTAGCGCTTGCAGTCCGGCACTCCAGCCGCACTGGATATTTTCGCATGCGTCCGGCGTGTCATAGTCAATCACGCTGCCATAACTTAAGGTTTATTAAGATATATTGTCAGTTTTTGCGCTACCGAAAACAGCCTTGGAGTTGACTTGCCGGGATCCCGTTTTTTGGCATGTCTATATCGTCGAGTATTTACCGGTTTTTTGTATAGCGATCCAACACAACTTGTAAAAATTCATAATCGAAGTATCTCTTGTTTATGAATCATGATAAATCCGCACAACTACTTATAAGCCAACATCATTGACAGCTTTTGCGGCCACTGATTCACCAACCACAGCCGTGCCCGATTACCGTTGTAGATTGAGTCATTTGAGACGGGTTGATGCTGTTTGACTGTTTTCCGGATCAATGGACATGCATGGCTGTCGAACTTTGAAGTTATCCGGGTATAATCGAGCAAAAAATCAAAGTTAAATTCATATGTCCAAAGATAACCACAAGCCCGGCTCTTTATTTTTAGCCGCGAACCTATCGGTTCGATCTTATGCTTGGGTGCTTCAACTTCTGGGCCTGACTGCCGCTTATTTTATAACCGGTAAACTCGGTACTTTTTTAGCTATTCCTCCTGGTTATGCAACGGCCATCTGGCCGCCTTCCGGTATCGCGTTGGCGGGCATTCTGATATACGGATACCGGGTTTGGCCGGGTATCCTGCTAGGCTCTTATCTGGTTAACCTCTCGACCGCATTAGGGACCGGCTCTGCTTCGGAAACGCTAATATCAGTCGCTGCTACATTGGCTATCGGCGGCGGAGCAAGCTTACAAGCTGTCGTAGGCGCTTATTTAGTCAGGCGCTTTACCGGTTTTCCAAACTCGCTGACCAGAGAAAAAGAAGTCTTTCGACTCTTTCTTTTCGGCGGACTCTTAAGCACCCTGGTCAATTCGACTATCGCAGTCTCGACGCTCGTCGCTGCAGGGCGGGTTCCGGCTGTAAGTTTTCCGGCCAATTGGGGGACCTGGTGGATGGGGGATGCGTTAGGGGTGTTTATTTTTAGCCCGCTTGTCTTGGTCTGGGCGCAACAGCCCGGCGAGCTTTGGCGCAATAGGCGCATGGCAATAACCCTTCCCGTTATCGCGATGTTTGCACTGACAACGGCCGCGGTTTTTTATGAGGCTCAAAACAACAGTGATCGGTTAAAGCATGAGTTCGATCAGCAGTCTGCGGAGCTGGGTGTCGCATTGGAAAAGTCGATTTCGACGCACTTAAACATATTACGTGCTCTCGGCAGTTTCTATTCGGCTTCGGCAACGGTCGATAGGGAAAGCTTCCGAATCTTCGTTGCTCATTCACTCGATAATTTCAAAGGAATTCAGGCGCTGGGATGGAATCCCCATATTCTGTCATCCGAACGGGATGCATTCGAACGTAGCGTTCGAAACGAAGGCTACCTAAACTTTCAGTTCACAGAACGGAATCTCGGCAAACAGCTTGTGCCCGCTGCGAGCCGCCCGGAATATGTCCCGGTCGGTTTTATCGAGCCTTACAGGGGCAATGAAACCGCATTGGGTTACGATGTGTATTCCGATGCGTTGCGACGTGAAGCTATTGATAGGGCGAGAGATAGCGGGGAAATCGCCACGACTGCCAGAATTACATTAGTTCAGGAACGCGGAGATCAGTATGGCGTTATCGCGTTTATGCCTCTTTACCGTAAAGGCTTGACGCATCAGACGGTGGAAGAGCGGCGTAACACTATTTCAGGTTATACGGTTGCGGTATTCAGGGGCGAAGACATCGTGACTGCCGCACTCAAAGACCTGAATCCCGAAAGACTGTCGTACAGGCTTATTGATCAGGGAGCTCCGGCTGGAGAGCAATTAATTTTTTCCAGCGATCAGAAGCAGCTAAAGCCGCTTGTCCTGCTGGAAAAGGGGCTTTTCGGAACAAACGTTTCTCTTGTGAGCCGTTTAGTCATGCCGATCGGCGGCCGCCAATGGTTGTTTGAGATCGTGCCTTCACAGGATTATTTTGCCTATCATCGCTCGGATAATGCATGGCTGATTTTATTGGTTGGCCTGTTGCTGACCAGCATGGGCAGCGCATTCGCACTGGTAATCTCCGGTCGCGGAAGTCTGCTCCGGCAGCTGGTGGATGAACGCACTGCGGCTTTAGCGCAAAGCGAGGAGCGTTTTCGTTCTACTTTCGAGGGTGCCCCTGTCGGCGTTGTTAATGTATCGTTTGATGGCCGTTTTTTAGAAGTTAATCAAGGATTCTGCGATTTGGTCGGTTACAGCCGTAATGAGCTTCTGACCATGACATTTATACAAGTGACACATCCCGATTATTGCCAGTCCGGTGCCGATAAGATACGGCAAACCCTGGCGGGCGAGATTACCGGCTTCAATGTGGAAAAAAAGTATCTGCGTAAAGACGGCGGATTCGTTTGGGGCAATTTATCGGTAAAGTTGATCCGTCATTCCGATGGCGTTCCGGATTACTTTGTTGCGGTTATAGAAAATATCGATCATCGTAAAAAAGCAGAGGCGGTGCTGAAAGAGAATGAAGTTTTTAAGCAAGCCATCCTGAATTCAGTTGTTGCCGAAATAGCCGTATTGGACCACGATGGCGTAATCTTGGCGGTCAACGAGCCTTGGCGGCGTTTTGCGCTGGAAAATACTGACAACTCCTGCATGCCGGTAGTAAACACAGATGTCGGAGCCAATTATCTGGCCATCTGCGAGGCAGCAGGTACAGATTGTTCGGCAGAGGGCGCGATGGAAGCCTACGATGGCATTCGGGCCGTGCTGGATGGCCGTTTGCCCTGCTTCAGCCTGGAATATCCATGTCATTCACCACAGCAACAACGCTGGTTCAGCATGAGCGTTACGCCTATGGGAGATATTGCACAGGGCAGTGCGGTCATCACGCATATGGACATCACGACCCGTAAGCAAGCGGAAGAGCAGTTGCGCATAGCCGCCATTGCGTTCGAATGCCAGGAGGGAATCGTGGTGATGGGTGCAAATTGGGAAATTTTGCGGGCAAATCAGGCTTTCACACAGCTTACAGGTTACTTCCAACAGGAAGTTCAGGGAAAAACAATAGCTGTTTTCAGGTCAGACCGGCACCCGCCCTCTTTTTATGACGCGATCAGGGGTGAAGCCCAGCGCACGGGGGTATGGCAGGGCGAATTGTGGCAGCGGCGTAAAAAAGGCGAAGATTATCCGGGACAGGTCATGATTACGGCCGTCAAGGATGAGACCGGGCAGGTCACTCATTACGTCGGCAATATTACCGATGCCACCAACAGTAAGCTGCATGAACAGCAGCGCCTGCTCAACGAGGCCGCACATCGTAATGCCCTGGTGCGTATCGTGCATCATCGTATTAATAATAGCCTGCAAGGCATCACAGGTATAATGTACCAGTTTGCGCAAACGCATCCCGAGGTGAGCGATCCTGTTCATCAGGCTATCAGCCAAGTGCAGAGCATTTCGGTCATCCATGGATTGCAAGGGCGTGCAGTCACCTCATTGGTACGGGTATGTGAGCTGACTGGAGCCATAGCGGCAGGCGTTGAGTCGATATGGAAAAAGCCCGTTATTGTCGACATTGCCGATGGCTGGATGCCTTATATTATTACCGAAGAGGAAGCGGTACCTTTGGCGCTGGTATTGAACGAGCTGATCTGGAATGCGCTCAAACATGGCGGGATAGAGGGGCATGTCGGAATCATGCTCAGTCATCAACCATACCCGGACCCGGTTCGGGTGACCATCCGCAATACCGGCCTGATCCCGCCCGGATTCGGCTTGGAGGATACAACGGCCTTTGGCACCGGCTTACAATTGGTCGGGGCGTTATTACCGCGAGCAGGCGCTAGATTGGCTTGGGCACAACAGGGTGAGATTGTCGTTACCACGCTGGGCTTGGATGAGCCCGTTATTCAACAGGAACCGGTCCATGAACTCCAACAATAACAGACAACAAAGCCTTTTATTGGTCGACGACGAACGACTGGTGCTGGCGACCGTTGCCCAAGGGCTGTCCAGAGCCGGTTATAACGTCAATACCGCAGAATCCGTGGACGAGGCCGAAGCTCTGCTGGCAGGTGGAGAGCGGCCGGACCTGGCCATTCTTGATGTTAGTATGCCCGGCAGGAGCGGGCTGGAACTGGCGGAGCGGCTGTATTCATTCGACGATATTCCTTTTATGCTGTTGACCGCCTACAGTGATCAACAGATCGTTGAGCAAGCGGCCGCCTGCGGTGCGCTGGGCTACCTGGTGAAGCCGGTCGATACGCGGCAATTGGTACCGGCGATTGAGGCCGCTCTGGCCCGCGCCTCAGAGCTTAAAGGTTTGCGGGTGACTGGGCAGCAGTTGCAGAACGCTCTCAACAGTGAACGTGAGATCAGCATTGCGATCGGTATCACCATGGTGCAATACCGGCTTGGACGCAAGGCAGCCTTTGAGCTGTTACGCAAAACTGCGCGCAGCCAGCGCCGCAAACTGGCGGAACTTGCGATAGATGTTATCAACGCGAGTGAAAACCTGAATCTTGGAAGTTAGCTAAAATATACTTTGATTTTAGATTATATGTAGGATATAACTTACGCAACGATTTCGGTTTGCCCCAGACCCCCGCGCCGAATCTTTGAGGCCCAGAACACGCCTCGTTAAGCTACCCGTAGTTTTTTCATAAACGGGAATTGACGAAAAATGCCCCCAAAAGGCAGGAGACACGCGTGTTCAAACAATTTGTAATTGGCTTTGCCGGTCAATATCTCCATACTCTGATTGATATATCGTTGGCGGTATCCGTATGATTGCCATCCATCAATCCGGGGAGCTCCTACAGATCACCATTAGTGGCGAATGTACTTTCGACGTCGTCCGAGAACTGTGGCTGATATGTAAAATCCAACTGCACGAAAGTAAGATCAGCCGTATTGAAATCCTGCTCAAAGAGGTGACGTCTTTCAACAACAGCGTCATCGACGCGATGTTTTTGATCTCGAACTGGGTATATGGCAATTTCCATATTTATGTGAACGATTGCTGTCCTCCTCCCTTCATACCCTCCTCACTACCTGCCAAATTGAGGTAGATGCGATGATTAACCAAATTATTGGATTTGTCAGCGGTAATGGATGGATGCCGGGCTTGTTCTGGTCCTATGCGCTTTCCGAAGCGCTGGTTATACCGGTTTATTATTCCATCGCTTTTGCACTCGCTTATTCCGTCTGGCGCCATAAGAACCTGAAGTTCCGCTGGGTTTATTTGATGCTCGGGGCTTTCATCCTGGCATCCGGCACGGCTCATTTACTGTCAATCGTGCTGTTGCGGCAACCGCTTTACCCGCTGGATGCCCACATCAAAGCGATTGCGGCAGTAATCGCTATTACCACAGCGATTTACCTGGTGCGGATTATTTCACAAGCCTTGCGTTTGCGGACTCAGGAAGAACTGGAAAAGAAGATCAAAGACTGTCATTTGGCGTTGCAGGAAAAAGATTACAAATTACAAACACTCAGCGAACAGTTTGCCGCTCTGATAGAGACAATCCCGGACGCCCTTTTTATTAAGGATGGCGAGGATAGATTAGTGATTGCCAATGAGGTCGCCAAGCAATTGTTCAAATTGCACGATATTGCCTGGCAAGGCAAGACCGGTAAAGAGCTTCCCGCAATATGTCCGGAGCTGCACGGCATGTGTGAACAATGCTTCACAAACGATAACTCCACCTGGAATGAACGCAATGCGCTTGTTTCCGAAAACGACTTTACTATGGAAGATGAAGCCGGCAATCATCGTGAGTTTTCAGTGCTTAAGGCACTATTTTTCAGGGAGAACGGCGAACGAAAAGGCATGGTCGTTATGGGTCGCGACAAAACCGATTTCCGGCTGGCCGAGCAGGAACTGCGGATTGCCGATATAGCAATTGAATCGCAAGAGGGCATCATTATCACCGATAGGGATCAACGAATCTTACGTGTAAATCGCGCTTTTACCCGGCTTACCGGATACAGCGCCGAAGAAGTGATCGGGAAAACACCGGCTATTTTGAAGTCAGGCTGCCATAACGAAGCTTTTTACCAGGCCATGTGGGAAAAATTGAGACTGGAGAAGACCTGGCAAGGAGAAGTTTGGGATCGACGTAAAAGCGGCGACATCTACCCCAAGTGGCTTACCATCAACGCAGTGGTCGACCCCGTTGGGCGAGTCAGTCATTATGTCGGCTCATTTAGCGACTTGAGCGAACATAAAGATGCACAGGCGGCCATTCACCGCCTCGCATTTTACGATCCCCTGACGGATCTTCCGAATCGGAGATTGTTTAACAATCAACTGGACCTGGCAATGTCCGTTAGCGTCTGTAACCAGCACTATGCGGCAATCATGATGATTGACCTGGACAACTTCAAGGCTATCAATGATGCCCAAGGCCATGCAATGGGTGACCAGTTGCTGGCTGAAGTGGCGCAAAGATTGAAATCCTGTGTACGCCAAGGCGATACCTTGGCGCGCTTGGGCGGCGACGAGTTTGTGATCATCCTGGAAAATCTGGACAAGGAGGACAGTCAAGCCGCTACGCAGGCCCAAGCAGTAGGCGAAAAGATCCTGAATGCGCTGAATCAGCCTTATCTGCTGAATGGAGACAAACACTATACTTCAGCCAGTATCGGCATCAGCCTGTTTATCAATTACGACGTCACCCGCGAGGAAATACTCAAGCGCGCCGATGCCGCGATGTACCAGGCTAAAAGCGCGGGTCGAAATACGTTGCGCTTATTTGATCCCGATATGCAAGCCTCGCTGGAATCACGTATGACGTTAGAGATCGAGCTACGCCATGCATTGGCGCAAAATCAGTTCCAGCTTCATTACCAGATTCAGGTAGACAATTCAGGCGAGATCATCGGTGCGGAAGCCTTGTTGCGCTGGAAGCATCCGCAGCAAGGGCTGATGACCCCAGACCGGTTCATCCCGCTCGCCGAGGAGTCGGGGTTAATTCTGCCGATTGGCGACTGGGTACTACGCACTGCTTGCCTGCAACTCAAGGCATGGGCGGACAACTCAGCGACAAAGGACTTGCAACTCGCCGTCAATGTGAGTGCATATCAGTTCAGCCAGCCCGGCTTCGTCAACCAGTTGTGCAAGATTTTGATAGAAACAGGCGCCAACGCAACAAGGCTTAAGTTGGAGCTAACCGAGAGCCTGTTAATGCACAACATCACTGACACCAGCGAGAAGATGGAAGCGTTGAAACCGCTGGGTATCCGGTTTTCTATGGATGATTTCGGCACCGGTTACTCTTCGCTCAGATACTTGAAGACGCTACCTATCACTCAACTGAAAATCGATCAATCGTTCGTGCGCGACATCATCATAGACCCGAGCGATGCGACGATCGTAAAAACCATTATCAGCATGGCCGACAACCTTGGGCTTAACGTGATAGCCGAAGGCGTGGAGACCGAGGAACAGCGCGCTTGCCTGGAACGCCTGGGCTGCTTTGCCTATCAGGGTTATTTGTTCAGCAAACCGGTACCGCTGGCCGAGTTTGAGGCTCTGTTGAGCTTAGCCTGGACTCAGACACGATCAATACAAGATCTGTTAAAAAGCGCCCGTTCTTGAGAAGAGCCTGATTAGAAAATTTATAAATTAATATTTAAAAAAGGAAATTCGCGATGAAAATCAATACGCCGGTAAACGATGTGGAGTATATCCTCGCAGAGCATGACTCTATTGTTTCCAAGACTGATTTAAAGGGAGTAATTACTTATATTAACGAAGACTTTCTCCGGGTTAGCGGGTTTGCCAAAGAAGAATTAATCGGTGCGGATCATAATATAGTTCGCCATCCCGATATGCCGCCCGAAGCATTTAAGGATATGTGGCAATCGCTAAAAGAGCGCCGTCCATGGACCGGCATCGTTAAAAACCGTTGCAAAAACGGCGATTATTATTGGGTCGTCGCCACTGCCACGCCCATTTACGAAAACCAGCAGCTGACCGGCTATATATCGGTGCGCAGCAAACCCGGTTATCAGCAGATTAAAGCGGCACGTGCCGCCTACAAAATGCTCCGCGAAGGCAATGCGGGCAATCTGAAAATCCGGGATGGAAAGATCATCAAATCAACTGTCCTGGAGAAACTTAATATATTTAAAGACTTCAGTATCAAAACCCGTTTGACATTTGTTATTGGTTTGTTGTCCGCTCTGATGATGATCGTTGGTGGTATGGGCCTACTGGGTATGAACAAAGCTAATGAAGGTCTGAGAACAGTATATGAAGATCGTACGGTTCCTATGGCCCAGATTGCTTCTATCCAGAAGCTGTTGTTGACCAACCGGCTGCGCATTACCGCTGTCCTTATCAATCCAACGCCGGAGATAATTCAGCAATACACAGCCGAGGTGGAACAAAACATCGCGGAAATCGATAAGGCTTGGATTGCTTACATGAGCACTTATCTCACACCCGAGGAAAAGAAACTGGCTGAAAAATTCGTCGAAGACAAAAAGCGCTTGGTAATGGAAGGCATGGACCCTGCGGTTACAGTACTACGCGCCAACGACATCAGTCAGGCTAACAAAATCATTGTGGATAGAATTCGTCCGCTCTATGAACCTGTTGCAGAGAGTATTCGAAGTCTTATGCAGTTACAGGTAGACGTCGCTAAACAGGAGTTTGAGACAGCGCAATTACGCTACACAGATATTCGTAATATTACTGTCGGGTTGATTGCGGCCGGCATTGTTTTGGCGCTGTGGCTGGGCATAACACTGATCCGCGCCATTATACGTCCGCTGGATGCCGCTATCGGGAACTTCGGCCAAATAGCTCAAGGTAACTATAACAATACCATTGACGTTGAAAACCGGAATGAAGTCGGTAAGCTACTGGAAGCGCTTAAATCAATGCAGATTAAACTCGGTTTTGACATGGCGGAAAGCAAACGCCTTACCGATGAGAACTTGCGCATTAAAATCGGCCTGGATAACGTCAGTACCGGCGTGATGATTGCGGACAGCGCCCACAATATCATTTACGTCAATAAATCGGTAGTCGATATCCTCAGCAAGGTCGAAACGGACATTCGCAAACAATTGCCGGATTTCTCGGCAGCCACGCTAGTCGGCACCAATATTGATATTTTTCAGGCCAATCCTGAGCATCAACGGCAATTGCTTTCGACTTTAACCAACACTTACGTCGTCAGCATGGATGTTGGCGGCCATTCTATGGTCGTGACTGCCAGTCCGGTAATTAACGAACAGGGCCAACGATTAGGCGCAGTAGCCGAATGGAAGGATCGGACTGCCGAAGTCGTCGTGGAAAAAGAGGTCGCTGATATTGTGCAGGGTGCTGTCATGGGCGATTTTACCAAGCGCATCAGAATGCAGGATAAGGAGGGGTTCTTCAGACAACTGGGCGAAAATCTCAATCAGCTGATGGAGACCAGCGAAATCGGTCTTAATGAAGTCGTACGAGTGCTCAATGCGCTGTCCCGTGGCGACTTGACGGAAAAAATCACTAACGATTATTACGGGACTTTTGGACAACTCAAGGATGATTCCAATACTACAGTGGAAAAACTGAAAGAAATCGTCAATAACATTAAAGATGTTACTAACAACATTAATACCGGTGCCAAAGAAATTGCCGCAGGCAACAATGATCTGTCTCATCGTACCGAAGAGCAGGCCGCCAGCCTGGAACAAACAGCCGCCAGCATGGAACAGTTGACTTCTACCGTTCAGCAAAATAGTGCAAGCGCCAAACATGCGAGCGAGCTTGCGGTTAATGCATCAGACATCGCGGGGGAAGGGGTTAAAGTAGTTAGCGAAGTCGTCACGACCATGGAAGATATTAACGAGGCTTCACGTAAAATCGGAAACATTATCTCGGTGATCGACGACATCGCGTTCCAGACCAATATACTTGCGCTTAATGCCGCCGTGGAAGCGGCTAGAGCCGGTGAACAAGGCCGGGGGTTTGCCGTGGTGGCTGTAGAAGTGCGCAATCTGGCGCAACGCGCCGCCGCCGCTGCCGGAGAGATTAAAAACCTCATTGACGATTCGGTAGATAAAGTGGCGGACGGTACTAAATTGGTCGCCCAAGCCGGCTTAACCATGGAAGAAATAGTGAACTCAATCCGTGGCGTTACAGCCATGATGACTGATATCAGCTCTGCTTCAGTTGAGCAAACATCCGGTATCGAGCAAGTCAATCAAGCCATTGCCCAAATGGATGACGTAACCCAGCAAAACGCCGCCTTGGTAGAACAAGCCGCCGCGGCGGCGGAATCACTAGAAGAGCAGGCGCAAAACCTGGTTAGCACAGTCGGAAGTTTTAAAATAGATGAATATTCAAACAATGCTCACAATTATCTGGAGGACTTGGAGGAAATAATTAAAGAACCAAGGGCGACTCGAGCAAAAGCGCATAAAAGTTCAACGGCTATCAAACCGAAACTCATGATGCAAGCTATTGATAGCGACGAGTGGGAAGAGTTTTAAAGTTATGATGTGGAGATGAAGCAAATGATGTGCGCCGCTGTGGTTCGAAAAAAAACGTTCGGTTCGAGTTCACAATCAGCGCTCGGGTGGGGGCCGATTGACTGTTTAAATGGGGTCTAAAACTGATTTAATGCAGTCGTTTGAGTTTGGCTACAGGTGGTAAAAAATCCGGAAAATCGCTATGCGAGGCGATAGCCGGTAGCTTGAAATCAGTTAATATGCGAGGATAATCGGCATTCAACAGTTCCCCTGGAATGCTTATGAACCCTACAGACTTTTTGACTTCCGCTTACGGGGTACGGATACCCCGCATTATTTACGGCACAGCCTGGAAGAAAGACAGCACGGCGGCGCTGGTAGAACAAGCTGTCGGGCTGGGCTTTCGTGGCATCGATACCGCTTGTCAGCCCAAGCATTACAACGAAGCGGGTGTCGGCGACGGCGTGGCCGCTTGCCTGCATAACGGGCTGGATCGCAGTGAGCTTTACCTGCAAAGTAAATTCACGTCATTGAGCGGACAGGATCCGCTGCAAGTCCCTTATGATCCGAAAGCAGGACTCGGCGAGCAAGTCGCACAATCATTCCAGACTTCACTGAAAAATCTGCAAACCCCTTACCTGGATTGCCTGGTGCTGCATTCACCCTTGGCAAGCTATCCGCACACATTGGAAGTGTGGCAGGCAATGGAGCGTATATTTCACAGCGGCGCGGTTAAACAGCTGGGGATCAGCAATTGTTATGATCTCCAGCTGTTTGAGCTTTTGTATAAGGATGCGAAGATCAAACCGGCTGTTATCCAGAACCGGTTTTATGCCGAGACCGGGTACGACCGGGCCATCCGCGATTTTTGCCGGGAACAACGGATAATTTACCAAAGCTTTTGGACATTGACCGCCAATCCCAATGTATTGGGAAATCCGACCCTGCAAGCTCTGGCGGCTAAATACCGGTGCCACGCCGCTCAAATATTTTTCCGTTTTTTGATCCACATCGACATTATTCCGTTAACCGGCACTACATCGGAAAGTCATATGCGTGAAGATTTGGCGATCTTTGATTTTGAACTGACTGCCGACGAGTGCGATGCTATCGAGGTGTTGCTTTGAGTAGGACGCTATCGATATACAAGGCCGAAAAGCGCGATGCAGGGCAGATTGCCGCTTTGGTTAACTCGGCTTATCGCGGCGAATCCAGTCGACAAGGCTGGACCACGGAAGCCGATTTGCTGACCGGGCGTAGAACCGACGCTGAAGACATTCTACGGTTAATCTCAAATGACGATTCGATGTTTCTGCTATACAAAGCTGGAGCGGAATTGAGCGGGTCGGTGCATGTGCAGAAACAGGCGGAGCAGGTCGATCTCGGCATGCTGGCAGTCAATCCGTCATTACAGGGAAGAGGCATCGGCAAGCAGCTGTTGGAAGCCGCGGAGCAAGCCGCACTGGAAACCTGGGGCATCAATAAATTGGTTATGACGGTCATCTCACGCAGGGATGAACTGATCGCATTTTATCAGCGGCGCGGTTATCAGCGTACCGGAGCAAGCAAGGAATTTCCGGTGAATCCCGAGCTATGGATGCCTAAAGTTGCAGACTTGCGCCTGGAAATATTGGAAAAAGTCCTGTCAGAGAATCGAAAGCTTTAGCCTTTGCCGGGGCTTAACATCAGTGCAATCATGATAAATAACATTTTAACTCAAGAGAATTTCCAATAATGTTCACACTATCTTCCACATGGAACCTGATTATTTCCACTATTGTGTTTTTGATCGCCGCCAAATATCTTCACCGTTATCTTGATGTTCAGGGAATACCCAAGGGTATGACACGCAGCTTACTGGTATTTTCGCTCGCCTATTTGGCGTCATGGGGATCGGGAGAGATGGTGGACTGGGCCCAGGAAAAAATAGAGGGGCCGCAACCGCAGGTAGCGCAAGGCTCTGACGATCTGTCGCAACTGCTGAAGATACTCGGTCAGGCGCAGTCTTCAAAGGAGCCGGGCTTGAATTAAAAGTTCCTTAAGCGGCATCGGTGGGATGGAGCGTTCCTTTTAAAAGCAGCAGCCGTAGTGTCCGGTAGCATTCAAGCTGTATTCGAAAAATTACCGTGTTTTCAGCTGTTTTTGCAGTACAAGCAAACGATTGTTGGCGGGCATGGCGATATCGTTTAATAAGCTAAAGCCGCCGGATGTCGATAAAGACACTATATCTTCAAAGTTCCTGATGCCGCTGGCGATACTTTGGCTCTTAAGCCAGTGATCGAAAGAGGCATTGCTGTCGCTGGTATAAGCGCGGTTATAGTTAAACGGGCCATAAATACAAACAAGCGCGTTGGGATTCAGGTATTCGGCCAAGCGGGTAAAGAATATCTGTACTTCATCCCAACTCATAATATGCAGCGTGTTGGCGGTAAATAATGCATCGATAGTACAACAGGGCCACACTGTATCGGTGACATCCAGCGTTAATGGCGGTTTCAAATTGTCTAGTTTCGCTTCTTCCCGCCATAAACGGATGCCCGGAATATTTTCGCTTCTATCGGTAGGCTGCCATTCAAGATGCGGCAGGTGTTCGGCAAAATAACAGGCGTGTTGGCCGGTGCCGCTGCCGATTTCCCAAACGGTTGTCGGCTGACAAAAAACGGTTTTAATAATCTGTAAAATGGGATCTTTATTATTTTCGCAGGCTTGAGAAAAAGGTTTATGGGTCATATGTTTAATGGATTAATGTTATTCTGTTGTTTTAACTGTACTGTTTTTAAAAATGGAAGTAAAACAAATCCATAGTCTGGCACAAGTTGATTGTACGGCCTGGAATCGGCTTGCCGGCGATGCTTATCCGTTTTTACGCCATGAGTTTTTATTGGCGCTCGAGCAAAGCGGTTCGGTCTCCGGGCAAACGGGTTGGGAGCCTGCGCATTTGCTGGTTATGGCTGAAGATGAACTGGTCGCTTTTATGCCGTTGTACCTTAAGCGGCATTCCTGGGGCGAATATGTGTTCGATCATCAGTGGGCTCAGGCTTATCAACAGCAAGGTATCGATTATTACCCGAAATGGTTGACTGCGATCCCGCTGACGCCTTGCCAAGGGGCGCGTATTGTTAGTAAAGCGGCTGTCGACCCGGTTGAAGTCATGCCGCTCTTACTGGCTTTTATAAAACAGCGTTCAGATGAGCTGGGTATTTCTTCATGGCATTGCTTGTTTCCTGTCGAGCAGCAGACAGAGCGGCTGCGGTCCATGGGCTTGAGTATTCGCGAAGGTGTGCAGTTTCATTGGTTTAACCGGGGTTATTGCGACTTTAACGATTTCCTGCAAACTTTGAATGCCGGTAAACGCAAAATGATCAAACGCGAACGCCGACGGGTTAGCGAGCAGGGCGTCAGCTTGCTGCGTATTGCAGGGCCGGATATCAGTGAATCGCAATGGCAGGTGTTTTTTCAGTTTTACACGATGACCTATTTAAAAAGAGGGTCGCAGCCTTACCTGAATCCGGCTTTCTTTGAACAAATAGCCGCAACCATGGCTGAGCAGTTATTGCTGGTTCTGGCGGTTAAAGACGGTAACACTATTGCCACAGCATTAAGTTTTGTTGGCACAGATACTTTATATGGCCGCTATTGGGGCTGTCATGAAGAGTACGACAGCCTGCATTTCGAAGTCTGTTATTACCAGGGGCTGGACTATTGTATTGAGCGTGGCTTAAAGCGGTTCGATTCAGGCGCTCAAGGCGAACACAAGATTTCGCGCGGCTTTGAGCCGATTACTACGTATTCCGCGCACTGGATCAAGGATGCCCGTTTTGCAAAGGCGATCGAACAATTTTTAGCTCGAGAGCAAGAAGCCATAAGACTTTATAAGCAGGATGCAGCGTCTTATTTGCCCTTTAAGCAGCTATGACGATGCTATAAAAATGAGCGGAAAATTAGCCAAACAAACCACATCAGTGTAGTGCGGTTGAAAAAAACCGCAGTAAAACGGTTTTTTTCAACCGTTATCCTCCTGCCGATCTAACCGAATAACAATACGCATTGATTTTGTTGATGTTATTTTGGCATCGCAGTTCATGGCATGGATATGGCTTGATAATCTGTAAGTTGCTGTTAAAAGCTACTCTATATTCAATATCTCTGATGTTTAGAGGGTTTATTGAATAAATATTTAATTTATATTTACAGAGGTAAAATCGCGATGATATTTGATATTGTACTTACAGGCGTTTTTTGTATAGCTGTTTTTTATGCTCATGTTTTTATCAAAAAAATAATGACCGGCGAATTAAATTGATAACCGGGCATTTTTGACACATCCTGAGGTCATAGGTAAAGCGGCTTGAATGTCTTGGTTCCTAATAGTTAGTCAAGACATTCAAGCCGCTGTATTTAGAGATCGATAATATTAATCTTAGGCATCCGGCAGGATAGCACCGCCTGATGTGAAGAACCCTATATTTGCCTATTCATCGCTATCAGTTACTTCATTAGGATAAATCTGGACATAGACAATGCGCGATTCATTCATTTTCCTGACCACGACATCGAACTGATTAAATTCAATTCTTTGACCTTCGACCGGAATATCACGCAGTTTGGCCATGATCAGCCCGCCAATCGAGACCTCGTCTTCCAGCTCAAGTTCTTCGTTTTCGATATCAATTCCCATAATCCGTTCCAGCGAGAATATCGGCAGGCTGCCTTTACCGATCAGTGTGCGGTCATCAAGCCGAGTCCAATCATTGTTATTCGGCCGGAACTCGTCGCGTATCTCGCCGACCATTGCACTTAACAAATTATCCAGCGTAATGAAGCCTTTCGGTTTTTGCCCTTTTTGTCCGATGATTGCAAAATGCGAAGCGCCCATGCGGAATTGACGGAATAGTTCCAGCGCGGGCGTATGCGGCAAGATGTATTGGATAGGCCGCAAGTAATGACTTAAGTCATCGATCGTTTTGCCTTCTTGCTGGGCGAAAAACAAATCTTTTAAATGAATCACGCCTAACACATCGATACCATTAGCGTCGAAATAGGGATAACGGCTGAAGCGTTTTTGAGACACGGTTTGCAGGTTTTTTTGCAATGACGCGTTGCAGTGCAATGCCGCGATCTCATGAATAGGGCGCATCAGGTCGGACACCTCCAGTTCGCTGAAATCAAGCGTTTTCGCCAGAATATTCCATTCGTCCCGGGTAAATCGATCATCCGGGAGGTTGCTGCGTAAAATAAGTTTAAGTTCGTGCGCCGAGTAGTGGGCATCGTGGCCATGAACATCACTTAGACCGAATATGCGCAGCACTAAATTGGCGCTGGAGTTCAGCAGCCAAATCGCAGGATACATCAGCCAATAAAACCCGTAGAGCGGCACCGCGCTCCATAAGCCGATTTTTTCAGGGTTTCGAATCGCCAGTGATTTGGGTGCAAGTTCGCCGACGACAATGTGCAGAAACGAGATCAGGGTAAAGGCGAAAGCGAACGAAATGCCGTGCACCATTTCCGGTGACTTGATATCAATTCTGTCGAACACAGGCTCCAGAAGATCAGCGAACGCAGGTTCGCCGATCCAGCCCAAGCCCAGCGAAGCGAGCGTAATGCCCAGTTGGCAAGCCGATAAATAGGCATCGAGTTTTGCGTGTACCAGTCCTAAAATGCGTCCACGCAAACCTTGTGTTTTAACAATCGAACGGATGCGCGTTTGCCGCAGTTTGACCAGGCCGAACTCTGCGGCTACAAAAAAACCATTGAGCACAACCAGCAATAAAGCTGCAATGATCGGGAGAAAATTATTCATATCGCCTTAAGTTTTAATGGGAAGAATGTAGTGATGTCGTCGTCGAGCAAGCGTAAGGATGGCTGCTATTAAAGGTAGTATGCGGAATCAATACAAGATAAATATCAAACAGAATGCATAAATTTAACCGTATTTGGCTAAGAATGCGTTTTATCAGCCTATTCTTGTAGATAAGTGTGTTCCCGATAATGTCGGCTATGCCGGACAAAGCCGACTGCTGTAACCAGCATCAAGGCGGCAAAAAACCAGAAATACTCGGCTCCGGCGAGGCGGCTGGAACCGTCCGGGTTTTCAATGAAAAAATTCACCGCACTGGTAAACAAATTCCCGAGTGCAACTGCCCCTAGATAAAACGACATTACCAATGATTTCATCGTCCTCGGCGCTTGCGTATAGGAAAACTCCAGACAGGTGATCGACACCATGACCTCGGCGGAAGTCAGCAACAGGTAGGCCGGCAATTGCCAGCAGATATTAGGAGGGTTCCCTGCATCTATGCGCATTTGAATGTAAGCGACCAATACAAACGACAATACGGTGATAAACAAACCGATCGCGATTTTGTTCATATAACTTAAGTGCAACAGCCTGCCCATCGCCGGGTATAGCTGTTTGTAAAACAACGGCGTGAGCAGCACAATCAGCAACGGATTGGCGGCCTGAATCTGCGAGGGTAATATCTCGATGCCGAATACATGTCTATCCATTTGCTGTGCCTGCAAGACCCAGGATGAGCCGTTTTGGTCGAATAAAGCCCAAAACATCGCAATGAACAAATAAATCCCGCTTAACCGTCCCAGACAGCGCAAACCTTCACCGCTCAGGGCCTCGCGTACGAAACCCATACCGGCGGGGGGTATATGTACAAACCGGTATCGCCCGGACCAGAATATCACCGTTGCCAGCAGCATCAATACACCCGGTACTGAAAACGCGACCGATGCACCATAAGTTTTGAGTAGCCAAGGCACCAGCAACATAGAGACAAACGCACCTAGGTTAAGCGTCAAATAAAACCAACTGAATACCTTGCTAAGCCAATGCTGATTTTTGACTCCAAACTGGTCGCCGACATGAGCGGATACGCAGGGTTTAATACCGCCGGCACCCAATGCGATCAGGGCTTGTCCTACTAAAAGACCTGTTCGTGTATCATCCAGTGCCAGACAAAAATGGCCTAAGCAATAGACTATCGATAATAAAATGATTGTCCGGTACTTGCCCAATAAGCCATCGGCCAGTAACGCACCTAAAAAGGGTGTGAAATAAGTGATGGAGACGAATAGATGGAAATAGGCTTTAGCTTCGTTTGCAGCCATAGGCGCAAGCCGGCCGTCGGCATTCATCAGGTATTGAGTCATGAATACGACCAAAATCGCCCGCATGCCGTAATAGCTAAAGCGTTCGGCAAGCTCGTTGCCAATGATGAAAGGAATGCCGGGGGGTATCTCTGTGGAAGAAATCGGGGCTGTATGGTATGGGGTTTTCATGGAATTATACGCCTCAAAATTTTGATGTCATTTTCGCACATTTTCGAAAATGCTGAGTAACGCTGAACGAAAGAGAGGCATTCAAATGAAATAAGGCGAGCTGGAAATGAGTATTGGCTGCTTAGTCGAGCTATAACTGAATCGGCCCGGATTTCCGGGCCGATTCTTTTACTTATTTCCAATAGCTGGAATTATATTACTTAACTTTAACCAGTTCCTTGTCGCCGCTGGAAAAGTGGCATTTGCTTACGGTAAAGGTCTCGCAATCTTTCGATTCTTCGACCTTCGCACCGCTTGGGCTAAGTTTAATTTTCAGCTCGCAGAAACTGGCTGCGCTTTCAGAATGTTTTTTCATGACCAATTCGTTTTCACCTGTACTTTTGGCTTTACCGGAAATAGTCTCGGAACAGTGAGTGCTGTCGGCCGCAGATTCAAAGTCAACATCAGTACTGACCGTATAGTCGTCGCTGATTTTGGTGACTTTCAGGTGACGAACATAGTCGCCGTCACGCAATACATAATGATCGGTAGCGGCGCTTACGTTACCCGAAATCAGCATCGCAATAGCCAGAAACAAACTTTTTTTCATAATGTTACCTCTTGTTTGATTAAAATTTTGATCAACATGGTAGCAGGCAGGGTTTGTTGCTGTTCATGTCGTCGTGGGATGTACTTGGCACAACTCGAATTATTGTACCCGATTGCAGGCCGTTACTAAAAGGCGATGCAATGATGATGGCCTATTCATACTCATAAAAAATAGCGCGCCATGACGGTATAGACGGCGGGGCGGTTGAGCATATTTAAGAGTGAATGCAGGTTACTGGATGTGCTTAAGACTTGCGCCTTTTTTGGCACTTGCGGAACGACGGTTAACAGGCAAATAACGAATTGGCGTAGGATTCTTGCTAATCAGGAATAAAATTAATGAGATATAATTAGAGATCGTAAATAATCGGTTTCCTTTTCTTGCCTTGGACTGTTCAATACAGAATGACTAAGCATATTTTTTTAACTCACACATAGCTACTGTCCAATGGCTAACAATTTAATTTTCTCTCCTAAAGTCCCGCAAAAAAAAGACCAAACATTCATCTGGACCGGGCTAACCGGCTGCGGTGATTCTCTGGCGTTGGCTTCGGCCATTAAAAATGAAGATCGCCTGTTTATTATCGTTACGCCGGATAATCAGACCGCATTGCGTATTGAGCATGAGCTATCGTTCTTTTTACAAAATGAACACTCCATTTTGCATTTTCCCGATTGGGAAACATTGCCTTACGATGTTTTTTCACCGTTGCCGGAAATTATCTCGGAACGCTTGAAAACGCTGGCTTTGTTGCCTCAGGTGAAACGCGGCGCGCTGGTGGTTTCGGTGACGACATTGATGCACCGGTTGGCGCCCCGCGAGCATGTCCTGGCGAACAGTTTTGCAGTCGAAGTGGGCGATGATTTTAATCTGGAACTGAACCGCGTGAAGTTGGAAAGCGTCGGCTATCACTGCGTTTCGCAAGTCTATCAGCACGGTGAATTTGCAGTCAGGGGGGCGATAGTCGATTTGTTCCCGATGGGCAGTAAAGCGCCGTATCGTATTGAATTATTCGATGAGGAAATTGAATCTATCCGCACTTTCGATCCTGAAACGCAGAGGTCGTTGGAAAAAATTGAGCGGATTCAGCTGTTTCCGGCACGGGAGTTTCCGTTTACCGATGAGTCTATCAAGCATTTTCGGCAGGCTTTCAGGGATGCTTTTCCGGAAAGTTCGCCTAAAAATCATTTTTACCAGGATGTCAGTAAAGGCATTACACCCGGCGGTATTGAATATTATTTGCCGCTATTTGTAGACCAAATGGCGTCATTGTTCGATTATCTGCCTAAATCGGCGGTTTTGGTGATGTCGGACAGTTTTGACATGACATCGCGCGCTTTTTATGCCGAAGCCGAGGACAGGTTTCAGCAAAGAAAATACGATGTTGACAGGCCTTTACTAAAACCGGAACTGTTGTTTTTATCGACTGATGAACTGGCGCAAAGGACTGGGGCGTTTGCGCATGTCACTGTCGATTACACCGGAGCAAAAAAAGATCAGCAAGACAGCATTGTTTTCAATTGTCATCCATTACCCAATGTAACCGTCGACACAAAATTGGAGCAGCCTGCCCAGGCATTGCAGCAATTTGTAAACGGTTTTGCCGGCAAGATTTTATTTGTTTCGGAATCGGCGGGTCGCCGCGAAGCCTTAATGGAAAAATTAAGGCATTACAAAATTACCGTCAAGCAGGTTGAAAGCTGGGACAAGTTTCTTCAGTCCGAAATATCGCCGTGCCTTCTCGTGGCACCGATGGATCAGGGCTTATGGCTCGACAGTCCAGCGATTGCGATTATTACCGAAAGCCTGTTGTCCGGCGAGAAAGTTCAGCAACGGCGCAGGCGGCGCAAGTCTGCGGCGCATGAGCTGGAAAATATCGTCAATAACCTCAATGAGCTGACCATCGGTTCTCCGGTCGTGCATCAGGAGCATGGCGTCGGCCGCTACTTAGGATTGCAGACGCTTGAGATAGGCGGCGTCGCGTCGGAGTTTCTGACCCTGGAATACGCCAATCACGACAAGCTTTATGTGCCGGTTTCGGCCTTGCATGTCATCGGCCGCTACACCGGCATGAGCGCGGAAAATGCGCCGTTGCACAAGCTGGGCGGCGATCAGTGGAGTAAGGCCAAGCAAAAAGCCATTAAGCGCATCCGCGATGTCGCCGCGGAATTGCTGGAGATTCATGCCAAAAGAGCGGTCAAGCAAGGCCATGCTTTTGCGGTTGAAAATGTCGAATATGCGGCTTTTGCCGATGCGTTCCCGTTTGAAGAAACGCCGGATCAGCAGACGGCTATCGAAGCGATACTGGAAGACATGGCCAGTCCTCATCCGATGGACAGGGTGATTTGCGGCGATGTCGGTTTCGGTAAAACCGAAGTGTCGATGCGGGCTGCATTTATTGCGGTGCAAAACGGCAAGCAGGTCGCGGTTTTGGTACCGACTACCTTGCTGGCGCAGCAGCATTACCAGAATTTTCGCGACCGCTTTGCCGATTGGCCGGTCCGCGTCGAAGTGCTGTCGCGCTTTGTCAGCCCCAAACAGCAAAAAGAGATTACCGACGACCTGGAGCAGGGCAAGGTCGATATCGTCATCGGTACGCATAAGTTATTGTCGAAAGAGATCAAATACAAAGCGCTGGGCTTGGTGGTGATCGATGAGGAGCACCGGTTTGGCGTCACGCAAAAAGAGCATTTCAAAAAGCTGCGCAACGAACTGGATATGCTGACCCTGACCGCAACGCCTATTCCGCGCACCTTGAATATGGCGATGTCGGGCTTAAGGGATATTTCCATCATTGCCAGCCCGCCGCCTAATCGTCATGCGATCAAAACTTTTATCAGCGAATGGATAGATGCACAGGTTAGGGAAGCCTGTTTGCGTGAGATCAAGCGCGGCGGGCAGGTGTTCTTTTTGCATAACGATGTTAAATCGATGGAAAAAATGGCCAGGGAACTGGAAAAGCTTGTACCTGAAGCGCGGATTGAAATTGCGCACGGACAAATGCCGGAGCGTGAACTGGAGCGCATCATGCTGGATTTTTACCATCAGCGCTTTAATCTGTTGTTGTGCTCTACCATTATCGAAAGCGGTATCGATATACCCAGCGCCAACACGATTATTATCAATCGCGCCGATAAGTTGGGGCTGGCGCAGTTGCATCAGTTGCGCGGCCGGGTCGGACGTTCGCACCATCGGGCTTATGCTTATTTTGTCGTGCCACCGAAAACGTTAATGAGCAAAGATGCCATTAAACGGTTGGAAGCGGTTGAGACATCAGGCGATCTGGGCGCCGGTTTTATGCTGTCGTCGCATGATATGGAAATTCGCGGAGCCGGTGAATTGCTCGGTGACGATCAAAGCGGGCAAATTCAGGAAATCGGTTTTACCTTGTATACCGAATTGCTTGAGCGCGCTGTCAATGCGCTCAAGTCCGGCAAACAACCGGAACTCGATATGCCGATGGACAGGGGGCCGGAAGTCGATCTGCAAACCTCGGCGTTGATCCCGGAAGATTATCTGCCGGATATTCATGGCCGTCTGGTGCTGTACAAGCGTATTTCCAATACCGAAACCAAAGAGGATTTGCGTGAGCTACAGGTGGAAATGATCGACCGTTTCGGCTTATTTCCGGAGCCGGTAAAAACGTTGTTCAGCGTTACTGAATTAAAGCAGCAGGCGGACAAATTGGGCATCAAAAAAATAGAGGCCAATGCCGTCGGTGGGCGCATTATTTTTTCGGCAACGCCTAATATTAATACGGATCAGTTGATTTCCCTGATACAAACGCAGGCGCAGGTTTATAAATTCGATGGTGCGGATAAGTTAAGGTTTATAAAACCGTTTGAAACAACCGAGCAGAAACTTGAGTTTATAACCGAGTTGCTGGATAAATTAACCATTAAGCCGGCGGTTAAACAATGACAATGCTTAAAATAATGGTTTTTAGCCTAGCGGCAATGTTGGGGATTTTTAGTAGCCCTGTTGTCGCTGAGGGTGGTGCGTATCAAATAGAGTTGATCGTCTTTTTGCAGTCTATGCCTAATACCGAAGTGTTTGATCAAGCTTCCAGTCAAATAAAGTGGCCGTCTGATTTGACTGAACTCTCGGCTTATAACAAACCGGAAAACACAACCCTTGATGACAGTTATGCCGCATTAGTTAAAGATTCGACTTATCGGCCGATCTTATATGTTGCCTGGGTTCAGCCGGGAGAAAAAGGGCTGAGCGCTCCTGTCGATATTCAGAGCGCCGACGGCAAGCTGAACGGCTATCTCCAGATACAACATGATCCGGGTTTGCAAATGACGGTTGATTTGGAGCTTAACGCTAATTCGGGCGATGGTTTCAGTAAATCTGTGGTTTACCGTTTAAATGAAAAGCGAGCCGTTAAATTGAATGAGGTCTATTATTTGGATCACCCAAAGTTTGGGGGCATTGTAAAAATAGCTCCTTTATAAGACATCTGCCAGAAAGCTGGCGTTTATCCTGAGCCGTCGGGAAAAGGTCTAATAAGGAGGACTATATTTACATTCGACCAACAATAAAAAAACTAGGGTTAAAGCGAATATTTATGTTATTAAAGTGCGGGCGATGGACATATCTACTATATTGAATGCAGGCATTTGAATTTGTGGAGTGACGACAGATGAGCTTTTGAAAGATCCCGGATAGATTGAGATCAATCAGGTTTTTTTAATATGTTCATGACTATTTATTTGACGTTTTATAAAAATAAACGGCTAATAAGGTTTGCTAAACAGTGCAAATACTTTGTTAGTCAAAATAATTAATTTGCGACTGCATTGATAGATATTTGCTCCTGCAATTTCTGCATTCACCATAATCATGTGGATTATGCAGGGGGTAGAGCATCGGAAGTAGGTGCTTTAGGCGATGCAGGGACAATTGCAGAGGAGGAATAATGAAGAGAAAAGATATAATCCCAACGAGCAAGGAGCGGGTGATGCGGGAAAATGATTTTATCGTTTCCAAAACTGACCTGACCGGCCGGATTACCTACGGGAATGAGATTTTTATCGAGTTTTCCGGATATGACGAGGAGGAGCTTCTGGGGAGTCAACACAACATCATTCGCCACCCCGATATGCCTCGAGTGGTGTTTAAGTTGTTATGGGATTATTTGGCGGAAGATAAAGAGATCTTTGCTTTTGTTAAAAATATGTCAAAAGATGGCGGGTTTTATTGGGTGTTTACCCATGTCGCACCCATGAAAGATAAAAATAAACAAAAAATCGGCTATAGCTCGGTGCGCCGTATGCCTAATCCCAAAGCTATTCCGATTGTGGCGGATTTGTATCGGACCATGCTGGATGCTGAGCGGAACGCGGGGCCAAAAGATGCTATGGCGGCTTCAGGAGCGGTATTGGGTAATGTGTTAAAAGACAAGGGTGTTACTTACGAGGAGCTGATCAATGTATTACAGTCGCTTTAAGAATAATGAATCTATCGCATTAACGATAGTTGCTTTTTGCTGGCTCTGTTCGCTTGTTTACGGATGGATGCCTGTTCTGAACTGGGTAGAGAGCGGCGGAGTAATCATTCCGTCTTTACTGACGGCCGGCTCAGCTTTATCTATTGTTTGGTGGCGCAAATCAAGAGTAGCCGATCAACAGTTGCTGGAGAAATTACTTAACGCCAGTCAGGAATGGGCGCAAGGATCTGTAGATGTACGACTTACCTATATAGGCGGAAAAGAGCGGCCGCTTCAACAGCTTGCCTGGAGCCTGAATAATTTGATGGATCAGGTGGAAACTGCGCAGATAGATATGTATTACTCCATGGCCTATGTGATATATGGGGATTTTACTCGAAAGAGTTATCCGCAAGGGCTACACGGCGGGTTTGCGTCGGCTCTGAAACAGCTTAATTCTGTTGCGAAAACATTATCCTCCACCACAAACTCCATCACTAAACTTATGAATGCCATGGCTGAGGGCGATTTTAACGAAAAAGTTGATGTTAATGTCGAAGGTGAATATAGACGTGCTGTAGATAACGCCATGCAAGCCATGCGGACTATGCAAACGATGTTGGGGGATGTTGGCAAGGTCATGGGTAATGTTGCTCAAGGCGATATCAGTCAACGTGTTCAGGCCGAAGGGCACGGCGACCTCGGCCAATTGAAAGAAGATATCAATCGTTCGCTTGATGCTCTGGGGAGTCTGAATGACATAGCGCTTATTGCGAGTGCGTTGTCCGAAGGTGATCTGACCCAAACGATCAGCAAGGACTATCCAGGCACTTTTGGTGCGGTGATTGCCGGCATGAACGGTACCGTAGCAAACCTCAGGGAGCTGGTAGAAGAAATCAAGGATTCGACCACTAACATCAATACGGCCGCCAAAGAAATTGCTGCGGGTAACAATGACCTGTCGCATCGCACCGAAGAACAGGCGGCCAGCCTGGAACAAACCGCCGCCAGCATGGAAGAGCTGACTTCCACTGTGCAGTTGAATGCCAAAAGTGCTCAACAAGCCAACCAACTGGCTGTCGGCGCGACGGATATTGCAGGCAAGGGGGTTGCAGTAGTAGATCAGGTTGTGACGACTATGGAAGGCATCAATGAGTCCTCGCGCAAGATTGTGGATATTATCTCAGTAATCGACGGTATCGCTTTTCAAACCAATATTCTCGCGCTTAATGCCGCAGTAGAAGCGGCTCGTGCCGGTGAGCAGGGCCGCGGTTTTGCTGTGGTGGCTGGAGAGGTGCGTAATCTGGCGCAACGCGCTGCTGCTGCCGCCGGAGAAATTAAAAATCTGATTGGCGATTCGGTAGAAAAGGTGGAGGATGGGACTAAACTGGTCGCCCGGGCTGGAAAAACCATGGAAGAAATTGTCAGTGCGATTCGCGGAGTTACGGTGATTATGTCCGAGATCAGAAACGCTTCTATTGAGCAAACGTCCGGCATCGAACAGGTTAATCAGGCTATTGGCCAGATGGATGAAGTGACTCAGCAAAATGCCGCCCTGGTAGAGCAAGCCGCAGCAGCTGCTGAATCATTGGAAGAACAGGCGCAAAACTTGTCGGTTACAGTAGGGCGCTTTACTGTTGATAGTGGATCGGTCAGCTCCCAGAGTACGCCCCGTGTAACGCCGAAGGTAAGTAGAAGTCCAGCGCCGGTTAGGGCTAAACCTCAATTGCAGATGGCCAGTGGCGATGACTGGGAAGAGTTTTAAGCTGACTGCCAAGGTTTTAGTTGTCAGTAAATGTCGTTATAGGGCTGATATCTGATTCTGTCTAAATAGTTTCAGGCTATAATAACCGCCATTACTATTCCGACATCTATTCTTAATCCTAATGATTTTTTCACTTATCCACACGTTTGTCCTGAATATGACCGGTTTAATTGTTAATGGTTGAAATGATTGCTATCAATCAACGCAGCAATGAACCGGTTCCCAAAAAAGCACCCTCTTGTTATCGCCGTAAAAGCTACAAAATGATCGTTCTTTTTGTGCTATGGCTTATTTATACTGCCTGCGCATTAGGTTGGTTCATCTTGGAAACGCCGTCCAGTGTACAATGCATAAATCATGTCAATTAAATTTAGGAAAAAGTGATGAATGATCAAGAAGACTTGTTAAAGCCCATTCGTGCACAGGTTGACGGTGTGATGATGGCTACAGTTGCCTTTGTGTTTTTGGTTACAGTCGTTGTCGGATGGGTTTATGACGGGATAGTTTTGAGCTTGGTCATTGGCCTTCCGGCACTAATAGTGCCTTTCTTGATATGGCGTTCGATGCCGGGTACGCTGATCTCAAGGCTGGCGATGGCAAGTGCGCTTGTAATTCAAATAGCGATTCAAATTCAAGTCAGTCATGGCTTGATAGAAATGCATTTCGGGCTGTTTGTGGTATTGGCTTTTTTATTGGCCTACCGGGATTGGCGACCGATTGTTTTTGCGGCCGGGCTGATTGCCGTTCACCACTTGGCCTGTAATTTTTTACAAGCTGCACAGATGGATGTGTGGGTATTTCAAAATGGACCCAACTTCGGTATCGTGTTGCTTCATGCCACCTATGTGATATTTGAATCAGTGATTTTGGTATATCTGGCCGTTCAGCTGCGGTTTGATGGCATTGAATTGGTAACGTTCGAATTACTGGCAGATCGTATTGCCAGTGGTGATTTGAGCACCGAAATGGATGTCAGGCAAGAAAAGGGCATGTTGCATTCAATGAAAACCATGCAGGACGTTATTAATAATTTTGTCACCGCACAGTCAGTAATGGCGCATAAACACGCTGAAGGCTGCATTTTTGAGCAACTCGATGACGCGCGTTTCCCCGGCACTTACGGCAAGATGGCGAAAGAAATTAATGAGCTGGTAGCGAGCCACGTCGCAGAAAAAATGCAAGTGGTCGATATTGTAAGCCAGTATGCCAAAGGCGATTTTTCCCGTGACATGGATCAACTACCCGGCGAAAAAGCCAAGGTGACGGCTGCGGTAGACGCCGTAAAAACAGCACTGCTTGGGATCAGTAACGAAATTAAAGCTATCGTCGGAGCCGGAGTGCAAGGCGATTTTACATACCGTGTCCAGGCCGATAACTTCGAGTTCCTGTTTAAAGAGATTTTGACCGATCTTAATACGTTAATCGAAACCTGCGATTCGGGCTTTAGCGATATTGAGCGTGTTGCGACAGCGCTGGCTCAAGGGGATTTATCGCAATCCATCAGCCAAAATTATCCAGGCACTTTTGGCCAAGTCAAAGAAGCTGTCAATGGAACAGTGGAAAACTTCAAAAATACGATAGGTGGAATTAAGGACTCCGTCGACACCATCAGTGATGCGGCTAAAGAAATTGCAGCGGGTAACAATGACCTGTCGCATCGAACCGAAGAACAAGCAGCCAGCCTGGAGCAAACCGCCGCCAGCATGGAAGAGCTGACCTCGACCGTGCAGCAGAATAGCGAAAATGCCAAACATGCCAGCCGACTTGCTACCAGTGCGTCGGACGTTGCCGGCAAGGGAGTTGCGGCAGTCAGCGAAGTGGTAACAACAATGGAAGGCATCAACCAAGCTTCAAGCAAGATTGTGGACATCATCTCGGTGATCGACAGCATCGCTTTCCAAACCAATATTCTCGCGCTCAACGCCGCAGTGGAAGCGGCTCGCGCCGGTGAGCAGGGCCGGGGTTTTGCCGTGGTGGCGGTAGAAGTTCGCAATCTGGCGCAACGTGCCTCCGCTGCCGCCGGAGAGATTAAAAACCTGATTGGCGATTCGGTAGAAAAGGTCGAGGACGGGACTAAACTGGTCGCCCGGGCTGGAAAAACCATGGAGGAAATTGTTAGCGCGATTCGCGGTGTCACGGCCATTATGTCCGAGATTAGCGCAGCTTCAGTTGAACAAACGTCGGGCATTCAACAGGTTAATCAAGCAATCAGCCAAATGGACGACGTGACGCAGCAAAATGCCGCCTTGGTAGAGCAAGCGGCAGCTGCCGCAGAATCACTGGAAGAACAGACAGGACATCTGTCGAATACGATAGCGGGTTTTAAACTGCATGGTGGCGCACACGTTTCTACTGGTCATGTTAATACTGGATTGGCGGTCGCTTCAAGTCAATCTAATAAAAAAAATGTACTTGTCAGGAGCTCATCCTATAAAAATATTCCTGTGTCAAATGAAACCGGCATAGATTTGGATAAGGCGCTTGAGAAACATTCTGACTGGAAAGTGAAACTTCGTACCGCGATATCAAAGCGTGAGGCGATGGATGCTGCAATGATTTCAAAAGACGATTGCTGTGATTTCGGTAAATGGTTACACGGTGAGGCCAAGTCTAAGCTTGGCCACCGGGCAAGCTATTCGGAATGTGTGTCCAAGCATGCGGCTTTTCATGTCGAGGCCGGTAAAGTTGCGACTATGATTAATGCAAAAAAATTCACTGAAGCGGAGAAAATGCTCGGCAATGGAGCCTCTTTTGTTTCCGCATCAACCGCAGTCGGGGTTGCCATTATGCGGCTGAAAAAAGACATCAGCGCTCCGACAAGCACGGTGGTCGCCAAGCCAAAAGTTCAAGTGGCGAAAGCAAATGCTGATGAGTGGGAAGAGTTTTAAATAGGCTAAGCTACTTGTTTAAACCGTGTTCAGGTTATAATAGCCGCCATTTACCAAGCCTTGGCCGATTGTCCAGGGCTTTTTTCATTACTAAAAGGTGGCTTTACACCGCCGCTCCGTCTCAATAAAATCAAGAAGCGGACTTTAGAATCGGGGGTGTGGCCTCAGTGATTTTCGGATGATTTACTATTAAAAATATGACACAAAAACTTTATATTCAAACCAACGGTTGCCAAATGAACGAGTATGATTCCGATAAAATGCGGGATGTGCTCAACGCTTCACATGGATTTGAATTAATTGATGATCCGAAACAAGCCGATGTCTTGTTGTTGAATACCTGTTCGATACGCGAAAAAGCGCAGGAAAAAGTATTTTCGGCTTTGGGCAAATGGCGCAAGATTAAAGACAAGCGGCCCGATGTAATTATTGGCGTCGGCGGCTGCGTCGCCAGCCAGGAAGGTGCCGCTATCCAAAAGCGGGCGCCCTTTGTGGATATAGTGTTCGGGCCGCAAACCCTGCATCGCCTGCCGCAGTTGCTGGACCAAGCGCGTAGCCAGCAAAAACCTGTAGTCGATGTTTCCTTTCCTGAAATAGAAAAATTCGATGCATTGCCGGAGCCAAGAGCCGAAGGTCCAAAAGCTTTCGTTTCAGTGATGGAAGGTTGCAGTAAATATTGTACGTTTTGTGTGGTGCCTTATACGCGAGGTGAAGAAATCAGCCGTCCGCTGGATGACGTGATTGCCGAAATCACCTCATTGGCCAAGCAAGGTGTGCGGGAAATCAATCTGTTAGGCCAAAATGTTAATGCTTATCGTGGCGTAATGGACGACGGCGACATCGCCGATTTTGCTTTATTACTGCATTATGTGGCGGCGGTGGAAGGTATAGACCGCATTCGTTTTACCACTTCTCACCCGATGGAATTTACTGACGAGCTGATTGAGGCTTTTGCCGAAATTCCGCAACTGGTTGACCATCTGCATTTGCCGGTACAAAGCGGTAGCGATCATATTTTAAAAATGATGAAGCGCGGTCATGCGCGTGCCGACTATATTGAGATTATCCGCAAGCTGCGCACAGTGCGGCCTAATATTTACCTGTCGTCTGATTTTATTATCGGTTTTCCCGGTGAAACCGATGCCGAGTTTGAAGAAACCATGTCTTTCATTGAGGAAATCGGCTTCGATTTATCATTTAGTTTTGTTTATAGCCAACGTCCCGGAACACCGGCGGCTGATTTACCGGATGATGTGCCTGCGGAAGTTAAAAAGCTGCGCCTGGAACGTTTTCAAAATCGCATTAATGAAATGACGGCGGCTATTTCACAGAGCATGATCGGCACCGTACAAACTGTTTTGGTTGAAGGACAGTCTAAAAAGAATCCGTTGCAAATGCAGGGCAGAACAGAGAATAATCGAGTCGTTAATTTTATTGGGCATCCAAGGTTGGCTGGACAGTTTGTCGATGTGCTGATCGCCGAGGCTTTACCCAATTCTTTACGAGGTCGGATAGTCGATGCTTCCGTTGATAAAATTATTAGTAACAGTTGATTTATGATTTCACAGGAAATTTCTCTAGCGCCTGCCGATAATGGCCGGTTATCCAATTTTTGCGGCCAATTTGATGCGCATTTGCGACAGATTGAGTCACGTCTTCAGGTTGAGATCGCTAACCGCGGCAATCAGTTTAAGGTAACGGGTTTAGATAATTCAGTAAAGGCGGCCTGTGCCGTTATGCAGAAACTATTTGCCAGCACCGAGAAAGAACAGTTGACTTCGGAATTGGTTCATTTAGCCATGCAGGATGCCTCCATCGAAGAGCTATTGGACGCCTCGGCAACGCCGTCCCAACAAAACGTAACGATCAAAACCAAATGCGGGATGATCAGGGGCCGCGGGCTCAACCAGCAAGAATATCTGAGGAAAATTGTGACTCATGATATCAATTTTGGCGTGGGACCTGCCGGAACCGGAAAAACTTATCTGGCCGTCGCTTGCGCTATCGAGGCATTGCAAAGCGAAAAAGTCAGAAAAATCATTCTGGTGCGTCCTGCGGTAGAAGCCGGTGAAAAGCTGGGCTTTCTGCCGGGCGATATGGCGCAAAAAGTCGATCCTTATTTACGGCCTTTGTATGATGCGTTATACGACATGCTCGGTTTTGAGCGGGTTGAGAAAATGATCGATAAAGGTATTATAGAGGTCGCGCCGTTGGCTTTTATGCGCGGCAGAACGTTGAATGATGCTTTCATTATTCTGGATGAGGCGCAAAACACCACAGTCGAGCAGATCAAAATGTTCCTTACCCGTGTGGGGTTCGGGTCAACGGCAGTGGTTACCGGCGATGTGACCCAGATCGATTTACCGTCGGAAAAAATGTCCGGTTTGCGGCACGTGCTTCAAGTATTAAAAAATGTCGAAGGCATCAGTTTTACCTTTTTCGATGCGCGTGATGTGGTCAGGCATCCATTGGTGCAGCGCATTGTTTATGCCTATGAAGCTTATGAAAAAGCAAACAAGGCCGAGTCGTGAACCAAATAGAAATCCAGGCTGTTTTTGAATCGGCAGGCCAGCCGGATCAGCAGCAAATCCAGCTTTGGGTTGATACGGCGCTGGATGATTTTGATCAGGACACCGAGATTGTGGTACGTATTGTTGATGAGAAGGAAAGTGCCGCGCTCAATGAACAGTATCGCCATAAATCAGGTCCGACCAATATTCTCAGCTTTCCGGCTGACTTGCCTGAAGGTATTGAGCTGGATTTGCTGGGCGATTTGGTCATATGTGCCCCGGTACTGGAAAAAGAAGCGCTGGAACAGGACAAGATATTGACGCATCATTGGGCGCATATCGTTGTGCATGGTGTGTTGCATTTATTAGGTTATGATCATATCGATGATGATGAAGCCGAGCTGATGGAAGACAAAGAGATAGCAATTTTGCATAAATTACATATCAATAATCCCTATATAGAGGTAAAAGATAAATGAGTGATGAACAACCCCCAAGTAGACACTCCCCACAGAAAAGCTGGGTTGATAAGATCAGCCACTTACTGACTGGGGAGCCGCAAGATCTTGAGGATCTACTTGAAATATTAAGAGAAGCAAGGGAAAAACGTTTATTGGATACGGACGCTTTAGCCATGATTGAAGGCGTTTTACAAGTATCTCAAATGCGGGTCAGGGATATTATGATCCCCCGCATTCAAATGGTTGTCGTACCCAAAGATGCCGAGCTGGAAACCATATTCCCGTTAGTTACCGAGTTTGGGCATTCGCGTTATCCGGTTATCGACGGCGATCGAAGTAAGGTGGTCGGTGTTTTATTAGCCAAAGACTTGCTGGCGCGTGTTTTAGAAAATAAGACCTTGAAAGTGCACGAAATAATGCGGGCGTCATGCGTCGTGCCGGAAAGTAAGCGCTTAAATGTGCTGCTGAAAGAATTGCGTACCAATGGTAATCACATGGCAATTGTTGTCGATGAGTATGGCCAATCGGCTGGACTGGTCACCATTGAAGATGTGTTAGAACAAATCGTCGGCGAGATTGAAGACGAGCACGACGATCATGAAGACGAAGGCTATATTTTTCAACGCAGTTCAAATGAATACATGATTAAAGCGTTGACGCCGATGGATGAGTTTGATGAATATTTTTCAACCCATCTGGCAACTGATGAATACGATACCATTGGCGGTTTTATTGTCAGTCAGCTTGAACATATGCCGAAAAAAGGCGAAAGCCTGGTCGTGGATTCAATGAAATTTGAAGTTATCAGAGCAGACAGTCGACGCGTACATCTGCTAAAACTGAAAATAATTGAGTAGAATTGTCCACGAAAAACACGAGAATATAAGGTTATGTCGACGTGAATTTTTCTCTTCACGCCTAAATTTTTAATCCCGGCTTTAGGATGGATATGTCGCCGTAGATTAATTAGACGTTGCTTTTTTGTGCTTCTCGTGGAGAAAATGTGTATCAGCCTAATCATATTTGATGTATTTAAACCGCGGATCATCGGGAGTGCCTTCCAATGCACCACCCTCTTTACCGGGCTGCCACATCACCACCTCTTCGATTTTACGGGCTAATTCGAAATCCTTGTTAGTAATACCTTTAGCGGCATGATTCATTAATTTAACGATCACAAAGGCATAGGAAACGGTAAGGTCCGGGTGATGGAATGCCGCCTCAGCCAAATGTCCTACCGTATTAACAACCATCAATGTCGCTTTCCAGCCGCTGGTTTTATATTTGCGGCGAATCCAGCCGTTTTCCAGATACCAGTGCGGTAGCTCTTCCTTTAATCGCTGCTCGATATCGGCATCGGAATAAGTGTCTTCATGTGTGCGTTCTCTCCAACCCATAATGGCTCACCTCTTGTTTGCTTATGAAAAGACCGGATAACCTTGCAGTTAGTTCTCCGGTTCCGGATGCGTGGCTTCGCAGCCTTGCTGATAAAAAGTAAATGACGGGGCAAATGGAACAACATCAATCGTCAAAGTTGTTTCTTTCTGGAATAGTTTAATGGGATTAGCCACGCTGTTGCGAAAATTAATGGACAATTGTTTAGTCAGTTTTTCTTGTGCTTCATCTGCGCCCAAGGCAAAAGGATCTTCCGCGAGATTGGTTGCATTAATGGCTTCCTGTAAAGCTTCTGTCGCGAGGGTTTGAATTTTGTTTTCGAAGTCACCGAAGATTTGCGGCCCTTTTTCACGTTTAATTCGTTCTATATCGGCCGGATCGGCATAGAGCAGAAATGCGCCTTTAACACCTTGAAAATCATTTTTACATACGCCGCCATCCATGATTCTGACCAGATTTAATGTTGTGTTGCCTTTAGTCCAGGTCAGCGGTGGATTTTGACCTGACATTTGCGCTGAACCTTCAGTTATTACCGGCGCTTTATCGGGAGCCGGTATGGCTTTTACGTCTTGTTTGAGTTCTTGAGTCGAACAGGCGGACAGTGTAATAAATACTATGCTGATCAAAATTTGTATGCTTGCTTTCATAAATGACGGGTGTCGTTTTAAGTGAGATTAGGGCATTGTAATCGTTAAAAAAGTCGTCAGGTAAAAAAATATGGCTGATCAGTCAAGAAATATAAGATGACATATAAAAAAATAAAAGCATTGATTATGTATAGCTCTTCCAAGCAATTGATCTTTTTTAAAAATGAATATCAACGCCCTAACTCATCACGGGACTTTATCGTTGTTCAATTAAAATTTCGCTTTACAAGCTTGTCATAAGTAATTAAAAAGTGAATTTTAAAGCTAGATTAATTACGACTATGAAAGTATCTAAATCCGTACCAGATAAATCCGCGCCTGAAGTTGGTGTCGACAAAAGTAAAGATGAAGTTGATCTTGATATTGAAGGCTTCGATTTGGGTTTGAGCAATGAATATATAACACTGCCTAATGAAAGTGAGCGAGCCGCAAAAAAGATGGCTGCACGCAGAAAAATTGAGCTGTACTGGGAGAAAAAACGATTGCAGGAGCAGCTCGGTGATTTTTATGACGAGGATATCGATTTTTAATGAAGTAATATCAATAGAGTAGCGCGGCGTTTATTTGTATGGAAATAATATAATTTTTGTTAAGTAACAGATTGTTGAACAGGTCTTGTCGTCGGGAGTCGAGTGTGTAATCTTGTTCAGCCGATTATTCAATCCGGTTTGCGCGTTTTTCGGTTAAAATTGTCACCCGTTAATGAGTTTTTCTTTTCGCAATCTGGATGCCATGACCATTTTCACCCCTGTTACAGCCGTCAATTATTTAAAAAAGTTATTTGTATTAATTTTTCTGATTATTTTTTCCGGTACAGCATCTGCCAAAGAACATTCCTTTCTGGTTCTTAATTATCACGACATACTTACTGCCCAAGATGCTAAACGTTCTGTTGATAAAATGGATGTCGGTGTTGAGCATCTTGAAGAGCATCTGGGGTGGTTGAAAAAGAAAGGTTTCAAGATTGTCAGTGTGCAAAATATTCTTGATGCTGCTGCCGGTAAAGATGTATTACCCGATAAAGCCGTGCTGTTGACCTTTGATGACGGCTACCAGAGTTTTTATACCCGTGTCTTTCCGCTATTAAAAAAATATCATTATCCCGCTACAGTTGCCTTGGTGGGAACCTGGATGGACGGTAACGTCACTGTCGACGATCCGGGCAAACCCTTGCTTACCTGGGCGCAGGTAAGAGAAATGGTGCAGTCCGGTTTGGTAGAGGTCGCCTCGCACAGTTACGACCTGCATAAAGGTGTGAATGCGAATCCTCAAGCCAGCTCGCAGGCCGCAGCAGTAACCCGGATATATGACGATCCGATGCTGGTTTATGAAACCGATGAGCAGTACCGCGAACGTATCCATGCAGCCTTGTTGAAAAGTGCCGAGTTCATTTTTCAGCATGTCGGCGTCAGGCCCAGAGTGATGGTCTGGCCTTATGGGGAATACAATCAAATCGCGGTGCAAGCGTCGCGTGAAGCTGGGATGCCGATAACGATGAGGCTGGACGACGGTTCAAATACCTTGGCGGATATAAGCACCTTGCGTCGATTGATCATGGTGGATAATCCCGATGTCAACCAATTCGCAGAAATTGTTACCGGGCTTCGTGCTGACAGGCCTTTACGGGTAGCGCATCTGGATATGGATTATCTTTACGATAAAGACCCCGAGCAAACCGAGCATAATCTGGATGCCGTGGTTCAACGCATCAAAGATATGCATATCAATACCGTTTATTTGCAGGCTTATGCCGATCCTGACGGCGACGGCAATGCCGATGCGTTATATTTTCCTAATCGCCATTTGCCGGTAAAACAGGATTTGTTCAGTCGGGTTGCCTGGCAGTTAAAAACCGTAGCCAGAGTCAGAGTTTATGCCTGGATGCCGATTTTGGCCTATCAGGGCAAAGCGCCGGAATCGTGGTATGTTCAGGAATGGCGGGACGGCAAGGCACAAAGTGCCAGCCATGTTTATACCAGGTTGTCGCCGTTCAATCCCGAAGCGCGTCAATATGTGGCTGAGATTTACGAAGATTTGGCCAAATATTGCAGTTTTGACGGCATCTTATTTCATGACGACGGAATTTTATCGGATTATGAAGATGTATCGCCGCTAGCGCTGGCTTTTACAAAAGAGGCATGGGGCCTGCCCGACCAATTCGAACAGTTGCATGCAACCAGCAAAATGCGCATGGCGTGGGCGCAACATAAAACCGAGTTGATTAACCAATTTACCGATGAGCTGGCAAGCCGTGTGCGTATTTACAGGCCCGACATCAAGACTGCGCGTAATTTTTATGCGTTGCCTTTGTTAAAGCCTTATAGTGAAGAATGGTATGCACAGTCCTTTAAATCCTTTTTAGCGCATTACGATTATGTCGCCATTGAAGCCATGCCGTTTATGGAAGAAGCCGATAATCCGATACAATGGCTTACAGAATTGGTGAAAGCAGCGGGTAAACAACCTGAAGGACTTAAAAAAACCGTGTTCGAGCTGCAATCAATCAATTGGAAAACCCAGCAGAAAATTCCGATGCCGGTATTTATTGAACAACTTGAGTTGTTGAAAAAACTCGGCGTTAATCACATTGGCTACTATCCGGACAATGTGTTTCAGGATCAGCCACGCCTAACGGATTTGCAACAACATTTCTCACCTCCTATCCAGCCGTAACCATGTATTTTGATTTAATCAACCTGTATAAGGGGGGCAATGCCGCTTGCCCTGAAAAACCATGACGACTTCATTGCAGAACTTGATCGCAATGCTACAAACCCAATGGCATGATTTTTTTTCAGCATGGGAGCCACTGGATGACTACATCGAAGGATTTATTTATTATTATCCTTTGTTTATGGCCTACATCTGGATGTTTGGCGCAATTATTTTTTATTTTCGTTATGAATGGCATCAGCAAGGTAACGCCGAACACCTGCCCGAATTAACCGAACAGCCGCCTGTTTCGATTTTGATCCCCTGTTATAACGAAGGAGACAATATCCGTGAAACCGTGGAAATTTTGCTGAGACAGAAATATCCCGCATTCGAAATTATCGCCATTAATGACGGTAGTAAAGACAACACCCTGGCAATATTGCAGGAGTTAGCAGAACAACACGATCAGCTTCGCGTGGTCAATTTACACACCAATCAAGGCAAGGCGATGGGTTTGCGTACCGCCGCGTTGCTGGCCAACAGTGAAATCCTGATTTGCATTGACGGCGATGCGTTGCTGGCTCCAGAAGCCATCGCCTGGATGGTGCGGCATTTTCTTAATAACCCGAATGTCGGTGCGGTCACCGGTAATCCGCGTATTCGTAATCGTTCTACGCTATTAGGCCGGATTCAGGTTGGCGAATTTTCGGCCATCGTCGGCATGATCAAGCGGGCGCAACGGTCATACGGACAGGTATTCACCGTCTCCGGCGTTATTGCCGCCTTCCGTAAATCCGCATTGCACGATGTCGGTTACTGGAGCAACGACATGGTCACCGAAGACATAGATATCAGCTGGAAGCTACAGCTAGCCGGTTGGTCTATCTATTTTGAACCGAATGCCTTGTGCTGGGTGTTGATGCCGGAAACCCTGCAAGGCTTATGGAAACAACGATCACGTTGGGCGCAGGGCGGAACCGAAGTGTTGTTGCGCTATTTTCGCGACCTGTTTCGCTGGTCGTCGCGCGGCATGTGGCTGTTGTATGGCGAATGCCTGATCAGTATCTTCTGGGCGTTTTTAATACTGTTACATATACTTTACGCACCCGTGGCATTGTTTAACGAGTCGACTAACGAATCGTTGCATGACCTTAGTCCTAACTGGACCAGCATGCTGCTGAGCCTGACCTGCCTTATCCAGTTCGGCGTCAGCCTGTTCATAGATTCGCACTACGAATACCGTACCGGCGGCGTTGCTCGGTATTATTACTGGATGGTCTGGTATCCCCTGGTGTACTGGTTGATAAATGTCGGCACCACCATCGTAGGCTCGATTCGGGCGATAAAGAAGAAACGCGGGCAACGCGCTGTCTGGGTCACCGTGGATAGGGGCTTGCGCGAAAAATGAAAGAATACATTATTAATGCTCCGCAGTTACAAAGCCTGCAAAAACGGGTGGGCGCTTTATTTGTCTGGGCCATCTGTTGGGTGATGTGGGTTTATTTGTTGATTCCTTTGGTCACATTAAGCAGCTGGGTGCTGGGTGATAGAAAAATGATCAACGAAATGCGCTGGTTTGGCGGTTACAAAAGCCTGCTGCAACTGATGGAGATTTATGTTGTAACTTTACTGGTGATGGTTGCACTCTGGTTATGCTGGATTTTTTATCGTAAATTCCGTAGCAGGATAATACTTCCGGCAGCAGATAAAATTGTTAACGACACCGAGCTGTGCGCGTTTTATCAGGTAAAAGCCGATGAACTGCAACAGTGCCGGAATGTATCGATGATTACGGTTTATTTTGACGATCATGGGCATATCGTTCATCTTGATCCTCATATAGATCGGTAGCCCCCTTAGAGAACTACAGCCTATTTGTTTGAAACGAGACAAGGTACTTACCAGTAAAAACGGAGGAGTAATATATGGCATTTATGTTAATGGAACCCACTAATCAAACTTTTCAGGAATTGATTGGCAACGGTGTGAAATATCAAGTGCCGAGGTTCCAAAGAGATTATGCGTGGGATCGAGAACAGTGGGAAGACTTATGGTCTGATATTGAGACTATTAAAGATGAACAATACCATTATATGGGTTATATCGTTCTTCAAAGGAAGAGTCAGCATGATTTTGAAGTCATTGATGGGCAGCAGAGGCTTATTACGCTTTCTTTAGTTGTACTTGCCGCTATGAAAAACATTCAATTGTTAATCAATAAAGAGGATGAAGCCGAAGCAAACAAAGAACGTTTAGGCGTTTTGACAGATCGTTATATTGGATCTAAAAATCCTATTTCTCTAAAAGTGGATAGTAAACTTTCATTAAATAGAAATAATGGTTCGAATTTTAAAGTGATTTGTTCTACGTTGGAGGCACCCAATAGAAGAGGACAAACAAATACCAATAAGCTGTTGAACAAATGTTTCAAATTTTTTGAAACAAAAAAAATGGGCGATACGGGACAAGAAATTGCTGAATTTATTGAGCGTGTTTCTTCAGGCATGATTTTTACCAAGATAGTCGTCCAAGATGATTTAAATGCCTATAAGGTATTTGAAACTTTAAATGCACGGGGAGTGCAGCTATCTACCCCTGATCTATTGAAAAATTATATATTTTCCGTAGTAACAAAAGATAATAATGTGTCAGATGAAGATCTAAATGAGCTTGATGAAAGCTGGTCTGAAATAGTTTCACAACTAGGGGAAAGTAATTTCACCGACTTTATTCGTTACCATCACAACTTCCAAGCAACTTTAGTTACCAAAAAAGACTTGTTTTCATCGGTTCGGAAGTTGGTAAGTACACCAGAAAAAGCCTATGAATATCTCCGCTCTTTAAGTCAATATGCACCTGTTTATGCCTCGCTTTTAAATCCTTATGATGAATGGTGGGCTTATCAGGATGTTGTTTATCGTGAAGTTAAAAAATATCTGGAAGGATTTGAATTATTTAATATAAAACAACCATTTACGATTCTAATGGCTGCGTTTTATCAGTTTTCTGCTGAAGAATTTGTAACACTTTCCAGATATTTGTACGTTCTGGCTATTAGATACAATGTCATTTGTCATTTTTCACCGAATGAGCAAGAATCCGCTTTTAATCAGCTAGCGATAAAAATCCATTCAAAAGAATTTGCTCGTGCAAGCCACGTTAAGAATAGCGAACTTTTTAGAAAACTTTATCCTAGTGATGAGTCATTTTGTAATGCATTTGAATTTCATAAAATGCCAAGTAAACGTTCTGCTAAAAAAATAAGATTTCTATTGGCTGAAATTGAAACGTATTTGGGGCATGAAACAGACTCTACCAAAACCACGTTAGAGCATGTTTGTCCCTATAATCCTGATCAGGATTGGGATAATTATTTTGGTGATGGGGTAAATGACATTCAAGATCGATTGGGCAATGTAGTTTTGCTTGAGAAGGATGAGTTACGAAGAGCAAGTTTTGAAGATAAAAAGAAGGCATATTTAGATGCGCACTACCCATTAGCTCAACAAGTCGCCTCTTATGACAAGTGGAACTTGCAGAACTTAAATGATTACCAAGCTTGGTTATCAAAACAAGCGGTGGGTACTTGGAAAGTGTCGTATGAATAACAATTTATTAACGGTCGGCTTCAACTTCTCATTAGAGCCTTAGCTCATTCTGTAGCTTTTATAATCGGGTTCTCGTGAAAATTGGATGCTGTTTATAACGTATTTGCCAGGAAACAAGAGGTACGCCGATATGTCAAAAGAATCCTTCCCCCTGTCCAAAGTCTACGGTCTGCTTGAGCCGGGACCGGTTGTGTTGGTCACTACTGCTAGAGAGGGTAGGGCGAATATTATGACTATGTCGTGGCATATGATGATGGAGTTCGAGCCGCCGATGCTCGCTTGCGTGATCAGTAACGGGAACTTCAGTTTCGATAGTTTAAAAGCAACCAAGCAATGCGTAATCAATATCCCAACGGTGGAGCTGTCGAAAAAGGTGGTGGATTGCGGGAACAGTTCGGGACGAACGGTCGATAAGTTCAAAGAGTTCGGGCTGACGCCGGTGGCCGCCTCATCTGTCGAAGCGCCGCTTATCGACGAATGCTACGCCAATCTTGAATGCAGGGTTGTTGATGATAAGATGGTAGCCAAATATAACCTCTTCATTCTTGAGGTCGTCAAAGCCTGGATTGATCCGCGGAAGGAACATCCGCAGACGATTCATCATCTTGGCGAAGGCGCGTTCATGGTCGCCGGCGAGACGATCCATTTGCCCTCCAAAATGAAATAACTACTCCAGCCATTCGATAATGTAGTCTTCCAGGTCTTCGATGTCGTCGACTTCTGATTCCTTTATCGCATAGCTGCTGATTGAGACTCCGGCATTCTGCGCGCTCTTAGAGTCTCCTGAGAGTAGCGGATGCCAAGGGGGAAGTTCTTTTCCATCGTTCAATAATCGGTAAGCGCAGCTTGCCGGTAGCCAGTTGTATTCGGTAAAGCTGTGTTGTTTTAAATCCAGGCATTCCGGGACTAATTGGGTGCGTTCGCTGTAACGGGTGCAGCGGCAAGTCTCAAGGTCGATCAGCTTACAGGCGACGCTGGTAAAGTAGAGGTCGCCGGTGTCTTCGTCTTCCAGTTTGTGCAGGCAGCATTGCCCGCAGTTATCGCATAACGACTCCCATTCTTCGGCGGTCATTTCCGATAGTTTTTTGGTTTTCCAAAAACTCATACGGCGTTGCTCATTAACAGGCTGAAGTTGCAATTGGACAATCATTAAGCAGTTCCCATACTGGTTTGATATTCTCGGGTAAGGGCGCAAGCCTGCCTAATTCGACCCATTGGTTGGCCGGGCTGTGAAAGTCGGAACCGACCGAACCGGCCAGTTCAAAACGTTTTGCGTAAGAGGCGACCAGTTTTATTTCATCGCTGTTATATCGGCCGGTTACAACTTCTATGCCTTGGCCTCCGGCCTTCTTGAACGCCGCCAACAGGCGTTTTATCCAGCTGGCGGTCAGTTTGTAGCGCAAAGGATGCGCCAATACAGCGACGCCGCCGGATTGGGTGATCCAGTTTACCGCCTGTTCCAGCTCGGCCCAGGTTGTCGAAACATAAGCGGGTTTTCCGGCGCCAAGATAGCGGTCGAATGCTTCCTGCTGGGTCGATACATGGAATTGCGACAGCAGAAAGTCGGCGAAATGGGTACGGGTGATCATGCCATCGCCGGCAGCTTTTTTGACGGCTTCCAGCGCGCCGGGAATGCGTTTTTTCTCCAGCTTATCTGCGATTTTTTCGGCGCGTTCGGTGCGCATGATTTGCAGGTTGCGGGTGGCCTCGGCAAGCGGCGGATAGGCCGGATTAATGCCCAGTCCGACAATATGAAAACATTTATTTTGCCAGCTGGTCGATAATTCAATACCGGGTATTAATTTAATGCCTGCTGCGTTTGCCGCAGCCTGTGCTTCGCCAAGTCCTGCGACGGTATCGTGATCGGTTAACGCCAGCGAGGTGACACCGCATTCATGAGCGCGGCGCACTAATGCAGTGGGCGATAATGCACCGTCGGACGCGGTAGAGTGGCAGTGTAGATCGTAGTTTTCAGTCATAGTTTTTTAGTTAAGGATGCAAGGAAGAGGCAATGTGTCCTTGTACCTGATTTACTGATACTCACCATAAAGTTTTGCATAAAGGCCGTTTTGGCTGAGTAGGGTTTCATGTTGTCCATGCTCGCAGATTTTGCCTTGTTCAAAAACATAAACATGATCGGCCTGTTTAACGGCACTTAGGCGATGGGCGATAATAATGGTGGTGCGGTCTTTTAAAAACTCCGCCATCGCTTGATGCAATTTGTGCTCTGTTTCGCTATCCAGCGCCGAGGTGGCTTCATCCAGTATGACCACTTTGGGATCGGCGACGATCATTCTGGCAATGGCTACGCGCTGCCTCTGGCCGCCGGAGAGTCTCATGCCCAACCGACCGACGACGGTGTCCAGTCCTTGGGTCAGATCTTTGACGACATCGTTTAATTGCGCGATGGCCAGCGCATTCCATAATACCGCATCGGGAGCCGGTTTACCCAGGGTCAGATTGGCGCGGATGGTGTCGTTAAACAGCACGGGATGCTGCAGCACGGTGACGACGTTTTCCCTGACCACTTCCAGACCGATGCGGTCTATTGCGACATCATCGAAATAAATCTGGCCGCTGTCGGGCGGATACAGGCCGATCAGGGTTTGTATCAACGTCGATTTTCCGCCGCCGCTGGCGCCCACCAGCGCAACCTTTTCGCCAGCCTTGATTTTTAATTGGATGCCGTCGAGTATCTTTTCATCGCTGTAGCTAAAATGCAGGTTTTCTACGCGTAAAGAGACGGTTTTTTTATGTAAAAACGGGTTTTCAAGATGGGGGTAATGAGGTTCCTGTTTTAATGCGTTAAGCCGGTTGATACGGATTAACGCAGCTTTGGCCGCATAAAACGCATATTGGATGCTTAAAATTTCCTGCACCGGAGCCATCATAAACCAGAGATAGCCGAACACGGCCAGCATTTGTCCGATGCTGAGATCGGAATAAAACACCATCATCATTGCGCAGGCGCGAAATATGTCAAAGCCGAACAGGAATACCAAAAAGCTCAAGCGCGTTGCTGCATCGCTTTTCCAGGCAAAAGCCGTGGAAAAATCTTTAACAGACCGGGCAGATTCAATCAGTTGGTGACAATAATGTTTCTCGCGATTGCTGGCGCGTATTTGATGGATGGCTTCCAGCGTTTCAGTCAAGGATTGTTGAAAAACTTCGTATGCCGAGTTTTCTTTGGATTTAAGGTCTTTAACGCGAGAGCCGATAACGCGGGTAAAATAAATAACTACAGGATTAAGCAGCAGAATAAATAAACCCAGCTGCCAGTGCATCCATAATAATATGACGGCAGTGCCGATAACGGTCAGGCCGGACACCAGCAGTTTACTGACGGTAGTGCCGATAAAGGTGTCGATCGTATCAAGGTCTTTGACCAGATGAGTCACAACGGTACCGGTGCCCAGGCTTTCGTATTCGGACATTGAAATATTTTGCAAATGGCCGATCAGGTCGGTGCGGATGCGGAATACAATATCTTTCGCAATGCAGGAAAATTGCCGGGATTGAATGATGTTGAAAATGATCGCAATGATGCGCAGGACCACGCTGATCAGCAAAATAAAGCTGATATAAAGAAGAGGGATTTGCCAGGCGACAGGAAACATCAGGTTAACGGTTTTAATGATAACGCCGGGTTTATGCAATAGAACTTCATCGACCAACAACGGCATTAACAACGGCACCGGAACGCTGGCAATGGTTGCCAGAATGGCGATAAAATGAGAAATAATCAGTTCTTTTTTGTGTTCTAGAGCAAATTGGTAGATAGTTCCCCAACTGTATGACTGGGTAGCTTGTTTTGTTTGCAAGGGATTTGATAGGGATGTTTTCATTAGCGCTTGATTATATCTGTCTGAAACATCTTTAGGAATATATTTACTGTGAGTGAAATATGAAATGTCTGGCGTGGATTGTGTTGTTATATCCGCTTCTTTTTTCCGACGCAGTGTTTGGCAATACACTTAGCCAGCAAAGAAACGATTTTTTACTGGCGGAAAAACTGCTTGCTCAAGGAAATAATGCGGCATTCATGCAAACCAGTGCCGCTTTGATTGATTACCCTCTATATCCCTATCTGCAATACCAGTGGCTGAAAGATAATTTACATCAAACCGACCGGGTTTTGGTTTTTCTAACGACTTATGAAACGACCCGCTATGCTGGGCTATTAAGATCTAAATGGCTGGATTATCTGGCTAAAAACGAGCGTTGGGACGATTTTATCCGGCATTATAGCGCCGCCAGGGATAGTGTGTATGCCGCAAGCCTGTCTGGAGCGGGCTCTCCGAAAGCAGTCGAAAATATTGCGCTTGAATGCCAGTACAATCTGGCAATCTATAAAACAGGCAATCAACAACAGGCATTAAACGAGGCTAAACGTTTGTGGCTTACCGGAGATTCGCTGCCGCAAGAATGCGATCCGCTGTTGTCGGCATTGACGATGTCCCCTGACTTCACGCCGGAACTTATTTGGCAGCGCTTTGAGCTGGCTTTGCACAAAGATAATGTTTCGGTGGCGGAATATGTACGCCGTTCGTTGAGTATTGCCGATCAGGATGTTGCCGATCTATGGTTACGGATCCATCAAAAGCCGACTCTAATCGAAAATAGCGGCTTTTTAAGCCCGCAAATGGGGCGACTTTTCGCGCATGGCGTAGATCGGTTGGCAAAATCTGATTTGAGTCTGGCTGTTAAACTTTGGGATGATAAAAAAAGCACGTTCCAGATAGATAACCCGACAGTCCAGCAGTTGGAGCGCAGTCTCGCGATTAGTTTGGCGCGCAGCCGAAATCCCGATGCGTATTATCGCCTTAATCAGTTGCCTGTTGTCGATCCTGAAGTTAATGAATGGAAAGTCAGGGCGGCTTTGCTTGAACAAAACTGGCAACATGTTGCCGAGGCGCTGACTGGTTTGACGGATCAAGAGCGGCAGGATCCTAAATGGCAATACTGGCTGGCCAGGTCGCTGGAGAAAACCGGGAACTCTTTGCAAGCACAGGATGTTTATATCAAATTAGCGGAGGATCGTAGTTTTTACGGGTTCCTGGCCGCCGATAATGTTCATAAGCCTTATCAATTTTCCAATAAACCGGTTTTTCTGGCGGAAAATGAACTTGAAAATCTGGCAAATGAAACCGATTTTAAAGTGGTTCGGGAATTTAATTTACTGAACAGGGACATGGAAGCCGAACGGCAGTGGTGGTATGCGGTAAAAAAACTGACTAAGGAACGGCTCATGATCGCAGCCAAATTGGCTCAGCAATGGCATAAAGATCAAATTGCCATTGCTACGTTAGTCAAAGCCGATTATTGGGACGACTTGGCTTTGCGGTTTCCGGTTTATTATTCGAATCAGGTTCATAGTAACGCCTATCTGCATGATCTCGATCCGGCCATTGTTTTCGGCCTTATTCGGCAGGAGAGCATCTTCAATAAAGATGCCGAGTCATCTGTTGGCGCACGTGGCTTAATGCAGGTGATGCCTAGAACGGGAATGCAGATAGCTCGCGATTTGAAGGAAAAATGGCAGTCGGACAATAGCCTGTTTAACCCTGATGTTAATGTCAGATACGGTTCTTTTTATTATAAGCAACTGCTGAAACAATTTCATGGCCACTTTGCATTAGCAATTGCGGCTTATAACGCAGGGTCCGGGCGGGTAGCAAAATGGCTGCCGAATGTTGCGTCTATGCCCGCAGATATCTGGATAGAAACCATCCCGTTTAAAGAAACCAGGAAATATGTCACTTCTGTACTTTCTTATGCCATTATTTATCAGCAACTCATACAAAGAAAGGGCTTGAAGATGAAAGAATTCATGCTTGATGTGCTTCCCGGCTAAAAATAGAGCTGATTTTTTTTGATGGCTGTTAGATAATGCACAGTTTAGAATAATAATAATTACGTTAAGGTATATAAAGAGCATGGGGAAACAGCACAGTTTTACGCGCGAAGAATTGTTGATGTCCGGCAGGGGAGAACTGTACGGGCCGAAAAATGCGCAATTGCCTCTACCGAATATGTTAATGATGGATCGTATTACCCTTATAACCGATGAAGGTGGTACATACGGAAAGGGTGAAATCATTGCTGAACTGGATATAACGCCTGATTTATGGTTTTTTGCCTGCCATTTTCAGGGCGACCCTGTAATGCCGGGTTGTTTAGGACTGGATGCGATGTGGCAGTTAGTCGGTTTCTTTTTATGCTGGATGGGCGGCCCCGGCAAAGGTCGCGCTTTGGGGGTGGGTGAAGTGAAATTTACCGGGCAAGTATTGCCCACCGCTAAGAAAGTGACTTATCGGGTCAATTTAAAAAGATTGATAATGCGGAAGTTGGTTATGGGTATTGCTGATGCCACTATGGAAGTCGATGGCAAAGTGATTTATGAAGCCACCGATTTACGGGTTGGTCTGTTTACTTCCACCGAAGATTTTTAGAGGCGTTAATAATGAAAAGAGTCGTAGTAACCGGTTTAGGCATTGTTTCCAGCATAGGGAATAACCGAACAGAGGTTGTCGATTCCCTAAAGGAAGGCCGATCAGGAATTGTTTTTGCAGACGTTTATCAGGAAATGGGTTTCCGCAGTCATGTTCACGGACCGATTAATATAGATTTAGACGAATTTATCGACCGTAAAATAAAACGTTTTATGGGCGATGGCGCTGCGTTCAACTATATTGCAATGCAACAGGCAATTGATGATTCAGGTCTGGGTGAATCAGAAGTTTCAAATTTCAGAACCGGCCTGGTGATGGGTTCCGGCGGTCCTTCAACCTCAAACATTGTTGAAGCTGCTGATATTTTGCGTGAAAAAGGCATCAAAAAAGTGGGGCCTTATATGGTTCCAAGAAGCATGTCCAGCACCAATACCGCATGCCTTGCGACACCTTATAAAATTAAAGGCGTCAATTACACGATAAGCTCGGCGTGTGCGACCAGTGCTCACTGTATCGGTCATGCGATGGAACTGATCCAGATGGGCAAACAGGATGTCGTGTTTGCCGGTGGCGGCGAAGAAGTGCATTGGACGATGTCGATGTTATTTGATGCGATGGGTGCTTTGTCTTCCAAATACAATGACACGCCGGCAACAGCCTCAAGACCTTATGATGAAACCCGTGACGGCTTTGTAATATCCGGCGGCGGCGGTGTGTTGGTGATTGAAGAACTGGAGCATGCCAAAGCGCGTGGCGCAAAAATTTATGCTGAGCTGACCGGTTACGGCGCAACTTCCGACGGTTACGATATGGTTCAGCCTTCGGGTGAAGGCGCAGTGCGCTGTATGCAGCAGGCGATGGCGACTATAAACGGCAGTAAGATCGATTATATCAATGCCCACGGCACCAGTACCCCGGTCGGCGACACCAGGGAACTTGAAGCTCTGCGCAATGTGTTCGGTCAGGAAAATGTGCCTTTAGTCAGTTCGACAAAATCGCTGACTGGTCATGCATTAGGTGCGGCAGGCGTTAACGAAGCGATTTACTCATTGTTGATGATGGAAGAAAACTTTCTCAGTGCTTCAGCCAACATCGCCCAACTTGATCCAGGTGCGGAAGGTATTCCGATAGTGCGTGAACGTAAAGACAACATTACGTTAAACACTATTATGTCGAACAGCTTCGGCTTCGGCGGCACTAACGCTACACTGATTTTTCAGCGTTACAACGGTTAACCATATCTTTTATTCACCACGAAGACACGAAGAGCACGAAGTTTTATTTCTTCGTGCTCTTCGTGTCTTCGTGGTGATAGGCTTTTATTCTTTATCTTTAAATAGATCATATCTCTGACCATGTCAGATCTAAACCAAAAATCCAGAACCCAGTTTAACAAGCTGCAAAAGAAATTGCGGCACACGGTCGGCGATGCGATTGCCGACTACAACATGATTGAAAATGGCGACAAGGTCATGGTCTGCCTATCCGGGGGCAAGGATTCCTTCACTCTGTTGGACATCCTGATGCACTTGCAAAAAACCGCTCCGGTTGAGTTTGAACTGATTGCGGTCAATCTGGACCAGAAGCAACCCGGATTTCCCGAGCACGTATTGCCGGAATATCTTGAATCGCTAGGCGTGCCGTATCATATTATCGAAAAAGACACCTACAGTGTGGTAAAGCGAGTTATTCCAGAAGGGAATACCACTTGCGGCCTGTGTTCACGTTTGCGTCGTGGTACCCTGTATGGTTATGCCGAAGCCAATAATGTCACCAAAATAGCTTTGGGTCATCATCGTGACGACATTCTTGAAACTTTTTTCCTGAACATTTTCTATGGCGGAAAATTAAAAGCGATGCCGCCCAAGCTGTTAAGCGACGATAAGAAAAACATTATCATCAGGCCGTTGGCATACACCCGTGAAAAAGACATAGAACGCCTTGCCGCATTTAAAGATTACCCGATTATTCCGTGCAACTTGTGCGGTTCCCAGGAAAACCTGCAGCGCCAAGCCATGAAAGTCATGTTAAAAGGTTGGGATAAACAGTTTCCGGGACGCTTGGAAACCATTTTTACCAGTCTGCAAAATGTCGCGCCCTCGCAGTTAGCCGATACCCAGTTATTCGATTTTGCCGGGTTAACGCTAACGCGGAGCCAACAAATCGAAGAGCAGGTTATGACATTTAATGCCGGTTTGGAGGTGTTGGCTCAGTGACCTGTATTATTCTTTTTACCGATTTTGGGCCGTCCGGCCCTTATATCGGGCAAATGGAATCGGTGTTACGGCTGACAGCCCCGAATGTACCTGTTATCAATCTGCTGAGCAATGCCCCGACAGCCGATCCTCGTTTAAGTTCTTATCTATTGGCGGCGCTGCGTTACAGTTTCCCTGTACACGGTATTTTTCTGTCCGTGGTTGATCCAGGCGTTGGCGGTGAGCGCAGGGCCGTTGTTTTACAGGCTAATGGACAAACGTTTGTCGGGCCGGATAACGGCTTGTTGAATACCGTTGCGGTTCAATCCCAAAAAGTGCAATGGTCGGAAATTATCTGGAGACCGGACCATTGCTCAATGAGTTTTCAAGGCAGGGATTTATTCGCCCCGATTGCTGCAAAGCTGGCTATTAATGCGGCGGATAATTCATTGCGGCCATTCGAGCGAAATGATTTAAGCGCTTGGCCTCCGGACTTGGCTGAAGTGATTTATTTCGATCATTACGGTAATGCGATGACCGGATTGCGCTACGGTGAAGCCTTTTCCGGTAAGACTCTAACGGTTAATGGTATTACGGTTAAACAGGCCGGTACTTTCGGCGATGTCGAAGAACAGCAGGCTTTCTGGTATAAAAACTCCAGCGGCCTGATTGAAATTGCGGTCAATAAAGGTTATGCAAAACAGCAACTGGCTTTGGAATTAGGAATGGCAATCAGTTTAAAACTATCGTAACAGTCCTAATGGCCTTAAGCCGGTAACTTGGGATGAACAGCCTTCGCTTATAGTTTATAATCACCGCTCTAAAGTTTTCATTGCCCGGCGTTCATCTGTGCGCTTGGTCTCGACTGTCATTGGTTAAATACACTTCATGCAAGAAATAAATCCGATCAAAAATAAAATAGCCGACTTAAAAAGCCGTGGCGATGCCCTTAGGAGGTATCTTTGACTTTGACGTTAAAAGCGAACGTTTAGTCGAAGTTTTAAGAGAGCTGGAAAACCCGAAAATCTGGGATAATCCCGAAGAAGCGCAAGCCTTAGGAAAAGAGCGCGGTCAGCTGGAAGTTATCGTTAACACCATTAATGACTTGGAGCATGGCCTGTCTGACGCGGAAGAATTGCTGCTGATGGCGGTCGAGGAAGACGATGAAGAAACGGTCGAGACTGTCGTCGATGATCTGGCTCATTTTGAAAAAAGAGTCGCGGACCTGGAATTTCGCCGTATGTTCTCCGGGCAAATGGATGCCAATAATGCGTTTTTGGATATACAGTCCGGCTCCGGCGGCACCGAAGCCCAGGATTGGGCTTCGATCATCGAGCGTATGTATTTGCGTTGGGGTGAGCGCAAGGGGTTCAAAACCGAGCTAATTGAAGAATCGCAAGGCGATGTGGCCGGGATCAAAAGCGCCACGATCAAATTCGAAGGCGAATATGCGTTCGGCTGGTTACGCACCGAAACCGGCGTACATCGCTTGGTCAGGAAATCGCCGTTCGATTCAGGCAACCGCCGCCATACCTCGTTTGCGTCGGTGTTTGTATCGCCGGAAATCGACGATGACATAGATATCGACATCAATCCCGCCGATATTCGTGTCGATGTCTACCGTGCCAGCGGTGCGGGCGGTCAGCATATCAACAAAACCGAATCGGCCGTGCGTATGACTCATAATCCGACCGGAATCGTCGTGCAGTGTCAAAGCGACCGTTCACAGCATAAAAACCGCGACACCGCGATGAAGCAATTGAAAGCCAAATTGTACGAGCTGGAAATGCGTAAACGCAGCGAAACAGCGCAGGCATTGGAAGATACCAAGTCGGATATAGGCTGGGGCAGTCAGATTCGTTCTTATGTGCTGGATCAGTCGAGGATCAAGGATCTGCGCACCAGTGTAGAAACAGGCAACACCCAGGCTGTTTTGGATGGCGACCTGGATCAGTTTATCGAGGCCAGCTTGAAGAGCGGCTTGTAAAGCCATCATGAATAAAACGGAGCTTGAAATTTTAGCCGCTATCAGAATTAATGAGGCGGGTGTTCTTTTAACTGCGGATTGTTATCAGGGCGCCTACTATTTAGCAGGCTACGCGGTGGAATGTGTATTGAAAGCCTGTATTGCCAAGCAAGTTAAAGAGTTTGATTTTCCAGACAAAAAACTTGCCAATGATAGTTTCACGCATAAGCTTTCTGATCTGGTCACTACCGCTGGATTAAAGCAAAAACTAACTGAACAAGAAAAACAAAATAAAGAATTTAAATTAAATTGGGCAGTTGTTGTTGAATGGTCAGAGGAGTCTCGTTATAAATGCGTCATTACAAAACAAGAAGCGCATGATCTTTTTATTGCAATTACCGACAATGAATCAGGAGTATTGCCATGGCTAAAGAAATATTTATGACGCAATGGTTCTCGGATGAGATGCTTTTAGCCGGTGAATCTTTGATAAGGCGATTAGACGCAACTGATGCAAAAGTACTGGCCGCTTTTTGGTTATTGGATGCCGAAGATAAAACCTGGAAATTGACGATAGTCTCGCCGCTCGTTGAAAGCGAAGGGCCCAGAAACTATTACAAACGCATTAATGACATTAATGAGTCTGCAAAGCCTGATGAAAACGTGATTGCATTGCACGATATTAGTGTAAGCGATACCGATAATCGTATTGTCAAAGCAATAAAACGCAGTGTTTTAGGTGACTCTATACTTGGAAATAATAGACTTGGCAAGAATACACTAGGGGGGGTTTACATTGAAGATATGTACCTTTATCGAATGGACTGGGAATTACTTGGAGACACTCCCAATCCAGCTACGAAGGATAAAACCATTCCGCTAAGTCCATAAGGAAAACCGGCATGATGCGGTTAACTACTCTCGACTTGGCTCGCATAGCGATTTATTCAAATAAATATTTTAATCTTATAACTTTTTAACGAAAGCCCATGTCAGAAATTGAGCACGACGAACAAGAACAAATCAAACAACGCCGCAGCAAATTGAATGAGTTGCGTGAAAACGGCGGCATTGCTTTTCCTACCGATTTTCGCCGCAATGTAGTGGCAGGCGAGTTATTGGCCGAATACGGCGAAAAATCCAAAGAAGAACTTGATGAAAAACCCTTGCGAGTAAAATTGGCCGGTCGGATGATGACCCGTCGGGTGATGGGTAAGGCCAGTTTCTGTCATATTCAGGACATGTCCGGCCAAATACAGCTTTATGTGACTCGCGATGCATTGCCCGAAAGTTTTTATAACGAACAGTTCAAAAAATGGGATATAGGCGACATCATCGGCGCGGAAGGTGTCTTGTTTAAAACCCAGACAGGCGAACTCAGTGTTAAGATCGATGCTATTCGCCTGCTGACTAAAGCCTTGCGTCCGTTACCTGAGAAATTCCACGGTATTGCCGATCAGGAAATCAAATACCGTCAGCGCTATCTGGATTTGATCATGAGCGAGCAATCGCGCAACACCTTTTTGATTCGTTCCAAGGTGGTAGCTTATATCCGTCAATTCCTGATCGAGCGCAATTTTCTCGAAGTTGAAACGCCGATGATGCAAATGATTCCCGGCGGCGCAACGGCGCGTCCTTTTACGACTTTTCATAACGCGCTGGACATGGAGCTGTATTTGCGTATTGCGCCGGAATTGTACTTAAAGCGCCTGGTGGTCGGCGGTTTTGAACGGGTATTCGAAATTAACCGTAACTTCCGCAATGAAGGTTTATCGACCCGTCATAATCCTGAATTCACAATGCTGGAGTTTTACCAGGCTTATGCGGAATACCATGAATTAATGGACTTAACCGAAGCCATGTTGCGCGGCGTTGCGATGGAAGTATTAGGGCAAACCATGATTACCTATCAAGGCGAGCAATACGACTTCGGCAAGCCGTTCGACCGTATGACCGTGGTCGAATCCATTCTGCATTTTAATCGGGATTTAACCGCGGAAAATATCGCCACCCGCGAAGCCGCCGTTGAAGTCGCCAAAAAGTTGAATATTCCGGTTAAAGATGGTTACGGTCTGGGTAAAATTCAGATTGAGATATTCGAAAAGACTGTAGAAAGCCGGTTGATGAATCCGACTTTTATCACCGCTTATCCGGTTGAAGTATCGCCATTGGCAAGACGCAATGACGACGATCCGCATGTCACCGATCGTTTTGAATTTTTTGTCGGCGGACGGGAAATTGCCAACGGCTTTACCGAGTTGAACGATGCCGAAGACCAGGCCGCGCGTTTCCAAAAACAGGTCGAAGAAAAAGAAGCCGGTGATATTGAAGCCATGCATTTTGATGCCGATTATATCGTCGCACTGGAACACGGCATGCCGCCTACGGCAGGGGAGGGCATAGGTATCGATCGTTTAGTCATGCTGTTTGCCGATGCACCGTCAATACGCGATGTGTTGTTGTTTCCGCATATGAGACCTAAGGGTTAAGGAACGGCAGTATATTTGGTTAATTCACCACGAAGGCACGAAGGAAAATATAAAGCTTATGTCTTCGTGGTGTTTTTTGATTTTTATAACAGTAATTAAAAGTTGTCCTTCAACCGCCTGATTTCCGCGAAAACCTCCACCGGCTTGTTATTCACCATTTTAATGGTTTCCTGCAACGCCAAACTGTCTTCCCTGAAAAATGGATTAGTCTCCAGTTCCTGTTCTATTGTCGACGGCACCGTCGGCAAGTGATTTGCTCTCAGTTGATTGACGTCATCCATTCTTTGCTGTAATTGCCGGTTATCAGGTTCTACGGTTAAAGCAAAGCGGCCATTGGCTTGCGTGTATTCATGAGCGCAATAGATTTGAGTCGATGCGGGCAAAGCCTTCAGTTTCTGCAACGAATGCCACATTTGTTCCGCTGTACCTTCAAATAACCGACCGCAGCCCATCACAAATAAAGTATCCCCGCAAAACAGCAGGTTGTCGTCAGCAAAATGATAAACAACATGACCGCTGGTATGGCCGGGCGTCGAGATTACGCTAGCCGAATGCTTGCCGAGTTTTACCTCGTCGCCGTCAACAACGCCGCGATCAAAACCGGGAATTCTATGCCGGTCTGAAAGACCCGCAATAACCGTGCAGCCGGTTTTTTGTTTCAATTCGAGATTACCGCCAACATGATCGGAATGGTGATGGGTATTAAGAATAGTAGTTAACCGCCAGCCTTTTTGATCCAACACATCTAAAACCGGCTGGGCGACAGCAGGATCTACAACAGCGGTTTCACCGGATACAGGGTCATGTAGCAGATAAATGTAATTATCGTTTAAGACGGGGAGTGTCAGGATGGTTAGCATGTTTTAACTCCTTATTCGGGTTTCAAGTAACGGATCATTCTCGGCATGAAAATGAGTCGCCTAACACATAAACCACCTATAAATTTGACCGATTAAAAGGTAGAGTTTGGCATCGATGTTCATGCCAAATTGTGGTTTAACCGACCAACGGTTTGTGGAACTTAGTGGCGGTTATCAGATTCTTCCCGTATGGGTAGGGTGAAATAAAAACAGGTGCCTTTTTCAGATTGGCTATTGAAACACAAAGTACCTTCGTGAGCTTCAACCAGTGATCGGCTGATCGATAATCCCATGCCCATACCGTTTGTCTTCGTGGTGTAAAACGGCGTCAATATTTTTTGTTGCTGGTCTTCATCAAGGCCGGGGCCATTGTCTTTTACACTGATCAGAATGTCATTATCGGGAGTCAGGCTGCTATGGATAGTCAGCTGGCGCAATTGTTTTTCGGGTAAATTTTGTAAGGCATCAACGCTGTTTCGTATCAGGTTGATGATGACTTGCTCAATTTGTATCTGATCGACGCAAACAGCTGGTAAATGATTTTCCAATTCAAACGTCAGTTTTATGCCGTTTTGTTTCAGTTCGGGAATACATAAGCCGACAGCATCATGAATCAAATTATTAACATCAGCGATTGAACGGTGTTTTGCATGAGTTTTGATAAATTCCCTCATCCGGTGAACGATCCGTCCCGCTCTTAAAGCCTGTTGTTGGGTTTTGTATAACACCTCGGCTAGTTTTACCAGATCGGGAGTTTCAGTATTAATCAGGTTTAGGCTGACTTGCGCATAACTGGAAATTGCAGCCAGCGGTTGATTGACCTCATGGGCAATACCTGAAGCCATTTCTCCCATCAGCCCAAGGCGGGTGACATGGGCGAGTTCGTCCAGGCGTTCCTTGTCTTGCTGTTCCCTGTGCTTGCGTAAACTGACATCACGCACAATGTAGGTAAAATAGTGCTCATTATCGATGGCGAACTCTGCGATGGACAGATCCAGGGGCACTACAGAACCGTTTTTATGAATGCCTTCAATTTCCCGGATTTGACTGGCAAATTTTACTGCCTGAGGCAAGGCATAACTTGGCGATAGCGGCATCAGTGTACAAATGTTGCAACCAATCAGCTCTTCCGGTTTATAGCCAAAAATAATTTCTATTGCGGCATTAGCGGATACGATAATGTCGGACATGTCATAGGTGATAATGCCTTCTACCGATGCATTAAAAATGGCGTTGAGTTTGTCTTCTATTTGTTTGCGTTGAGTAATGTCGTACAGAATCACCAAATGCTCGCCCGAAAAATCGTGATGAATCGTAGCGGCAGACGCCAACGCGGTTTTAATGCTGTCGTGTTTGCAGTGAATAGTTACTTCCAAAGGCGGAAAGTCGACCAGCCCCAGATTGGCTTTTTCTTGTGTCATTTGCCAAGTGGTTTCTATCCACTGCCGATAGTCCGGATCCGGGTAAGCTTTCAGACGCCAGTCTGGCAGAGTGGGAATATCATCTATGCTGTAACCAAAGGTTTGCACAAACGCTTGATTGAGGAAAGTAATATTCAACTGCTCATCATGCAACGCCATCGGTACCGGACAAGCCTCAATAATCGAACGAAATTTTGCCTCGCTGGCTTTTAGTTCATTTTCCATTATTTTGCGTTCGGTGATGTCGATATGCATGGCAACGTAATGGGTGACTGCGCCGACGGCATCTTTCACCGCAGTGGCGATTAACCACGAGGGATAGACTTCGCCATTCTTGCGGCGGTTCCAGATCTCACCTCGCCATTGGCCGGTTTTATTCAGGATATTCCATAATTGGCGGAAAAAGGCAGGACTGTGTCGCTCTGATTTCAGAAGATTGGGTGTGTTACCGATGATTTCTTCAGCATGGTAACCGGTAATGGTGCACAAAGTCTGATTGACACTGATAATGTTTGCTTTGGCATCGGTTATTAAAATACCTTCCATGGTGCTCTCAAACATCGTTGCTGCCAGGCGTAGTTTTTCCTCCACCCGTTTGCGCTCGATTGCATAGTGTATGCTCCGGTGTAATATGCCGCTCGTCAGGTCACTTTTAACCAGATAATCTTGTGCGCCTGCCTGAGCCAGTTTTATCGCCAAGTCTTCATCGTCAAGACCGGTCAATATGATGATAGGCAAGTTGGGCGCTTGGCGATGCAGACGCCAAAACGTATCCTGTCCAAAGGCGTCCGGCAGCGATAAATCGAGTAAGGCGACATCGAAATGTTCTCGTTTCAGTAACGCTAAACCTTCTTCCAGCCGTTCGGCATGAGTCAGGTGGAAAAACTGCTTCGTGTTTTCCGTTAATAATTCGCGCAGTAGCACGACATCGGGTTTATGATCTTCTATCAACAGGATATTCATATGCACATATGTCTATCAGAAAGTTGTAGTAGATTCGCCGTTGCATAATCTAATCTAAACGGAGTTTTGAATCTGATTTTTGCTCGAAAGTTTTCAAGCGGTTTTCCTATGGTCGGCTGTTTTTGATGTTGTGTATTGATTGGCGGTTTGCAATTGCGAAACCGCTCTACACCGTTTAGATTTTCTTAACGTCCATGATAAAAATATCTCTATGCACAAAACTTCTCAATCTGAGCAAGAATACCCTGTATATCCAAACCGCACAATGCCAGCAATTCTTCTCTGGTGCCTTGCTCGACAAAACTGTCCGGCAGGCCGATATTCAGCACCTGCATCAGGATTTGTTGCGCTTGCAGGAAGTCGTTGACGGCGCTGCCGGCGCCACCGGCGAGTACGTTTTCTTCGACGGTGATGAATATTTCATGACTCTTGGCTAATTCAAGCACCAGTTCGGTATCGATAGGTTTGACAAAACGCATGTTGACTATGGTGGCGCCTAACTGCTTACCGGCTTCCATAGACGGAGTTACCATGCTGCCCCAAGCCAGGATGGCGATACGGCTGCCTTGATGACGAACTTCGGCTTTACCTATTGGAAATGCGGTCATGGTTTTATTAATTGCAGCGCCGGGACCTTTGCCGCGCGGATAACGCACGGACGCCGGGCCTTGATGCATAAAGCCGGTATAGAGCATTTGCCGGCATTCGTTTTCATCGGCAGGCGCCATGACCAGCATATTCGGAATGCAACGCATATAGCTGTAATCAAAACTACCGGCATGGGTTGGGCCGTCCGGGCCGACTAAACCGGCGCGATCCAGCGCAAATAACACATCCAGGTTCTGGATCGCGACATCATGAATCATCTGGTCGTAGGCCCGTTGCAAGAACGTCGAATAAATCGCTACAACCGGTTTGGCGCCTTGGCAAGCCTGCCCTGCAGCCAGTGTTACCGCATGTTGCTCGGCAATCGCGACATCAAAGTAACGTTTTGGGTAACACTCAGAAAATTTGACCAGCCCGGAACCTTCGCGCATCGCCGGAGTAATGCCCAGTAAGCGCTCGTCTTGTGCCGCCATATCGCAGAGCCATTCGCCGAATACTTCCGTGTAAGTCGGATGCGGGGAGGGTGCCGATTTGGGCAGACAGTCTTTGCTGGGGTCGAAAGCCGGTACGCCGTGATAAGCCAGCGGATCTTTCTCGGCAGGCGGATAACCTTTGCCTTTTTGGGTAACGATATGCAAGAAGCGCGGACCGGAAATATCTTTCAGGTTTTCCAGCGTCGATACCAGCATGTCCATGTCATGCCCGTCTATCGGGCCGATATAATTAAAGCCCAGCTCTTCAAACAATGTGCCCGGTACAATCATGCCTTTCATGTGTTCTTCGGTGCGTCGCGCCAGTTCCCAAACACTCGGAATACTGCTTAAGGCTTTTTTGCTGCCTTCGCGCATTGAAGAATAAAATTTGCTGGACAAAATTTTTGTCAGGTAATTATTCATCGCGCCGACCGGTGGCGAGATCGACATGTCGTTATCGTTCAGGATCACCAGCAGATTGGCATCCAGCGCGCCCGCATGATTCATTGCTTCAAACGCCATACCGCCGGTAATGCTGCCGTCGCCGATAATCGCGACCATTTTCTTGTCTTCGCCTTTTAACGCCGAAGCAATCGCCATACCCAGAGCTGCGCTGATCGAGGTACTGGAATGGCCGACGCCGAACGCATCGTATTCGCTTTCTGCCCGATTAGGAAACGCAGAAACCCCGTCTCGGGTACGGATCGTAGTCATGCGTTCTTTACGTCCGGTCAGGATTTTATGCGGATAAGCCTGATGGCCGACATCCCAAACCAGCTGATCGGAAGGCGTGTCGAACACATAATGTAAGGCTATGGTTAACTCAACCGTACCCAGTCCGGCGGAAAAATGGCCGCCGGAAATGCTCACGGTATGGGTTAAATAGTCGCGTAATTCTTTTGCCAAAGGCTTAAGCTGGCTTTTCGACAGCTTGCGCAGATCGGCAGGGGTGTTGATGTCTTTGAGCAATGGGTAGTTTTGTATTGTATTCATATTAATAAAGAGGTTCGCGATAGAACATCAGGATAATGCCAATCTGAAACAGCGCGGCAACAGAAATAAACCCGGCAATATCTTTGCCCGGTTTGTCCAATTTTAATTCCAGCCAACGACCGCATGCCAGAATCAGAGAAAAAGTTCCCATCATGGTATGCCCGACCTGGATAAGGAAAGCACTTTTGGGCTGAAAGCCTATATGGGAATGAGTCAGCAGCATCAAGCCGCCAAAAGCGGCCAGCAGCGGAAACACAAAGGGCAGTTTACTGTCCGGGTTCTTGGTTATTCTGGCTGTAAGCTCCATAACGCCAAGTACAAATACCAGCAAAGTTGCAATCCGATGCTGCAGTACTTCGCCGTTATTGAAAGTGCTTTCCCAGAAGCCTATCGGACCCAAAGGCCAGGTTTCCGCATCGCTACGGAAAAACAGGAAGATACCCAGTCCGACAAAGCCTAAAGGCCAGTATTTAAAATATTCAACCCCAGTTTTTTTTACATAAGACAACATCGCAAAGAAGCTCATCACGGTCAGGAAAATACCGGAGATGTTATGGTTGTAGTTCGACCATTCGGTTGCGGCCAGCGATGGCACTTGGCCGACAATGGCAACGCGTCCGGCTTCGCCTGCAATCAAGTCGGTATGTGCTGGAGAGCTTGTTTGAGGGATTTGCGGACTAAAAGTATTCAGAACTTCCTGCCAACTTGCAGTCAGGTTTGGAATATCAATAGCCGGAGGCTGAGACGCCAAGCTCGCGGCGGTAAACAGCAAGGTAACCAGGACAAAGGTTTCCGCTTCGACATAATAGGGCACGCGGTTATGTAGAGCGTGGCTATTGCCGGAAAATCCGAATGCCGTGACGGATGATTTATTTAACCAGGCGAATCCCAAAGCCATAGCCATTAAGGTAATTTTTACCATCAGTAAATTACCGTAGCCGGTACCGATCAGTCCGTTCCATGTGCCGATGTATTGCAGAGCCATAGGCAAACCTGAAATCAGGATCATTGCAACCGAGGCTATTCCGAACGTAGAGAAACGCTTTAGCAATAAAGGCCATAATTCAGCTGAAACCTGTCTGCTGTTATGCAAGAGCCAAAGATGGACCAACTGAAAAACACCTCCGATCCAGGCTGCTGCGGCCAGTTGATGGATGATCGTCAGCGACATCAAAATAAACTGATTTTCAAAGCGTCCCGCGCCATGTACCAGCCAAGCGCCTGAAATAATCATCGGCAAGGCCACAACGCCGGCAGTTATCCAGCATTCTTTTGAAAAAGGATTTTTACTGAGATATTGATAGCAATAACCGGCCAAAAACACAGCCAGTATTGTACGTATTATGCCGCCTACGAATTGTGTGGTGTCGGCGAACTCGGGGAACGGCCATCGCTCAAGTACGGCTGTCATTAACCATACCTTGAGAATAATTTTGAAAAGTTGGGCTGCAGCCAACCAAATACCGCCTTTATAAATAAGGGCAATGGTTTTTTGCAGTAATACCGCCGAGTATCCGTCTTGATAATGCCACGGGCGCAATACAAAAAGTCCCCAAAATAGGCTGCCGATTGCTAATGAATAACAAATCAGGTCGAAACCGCCAATGAGGGAGTCGAGAAAATCAGCTATACCGGCCATTGCTAACTCCTATTTGGAAACGGAAAAATGAATAACATCTTCGGTTAAATGACCGTCGGCAGCGAAGACTTTAAACCTGAGCGCATAATCGCCGGTTTCCAACGCTGGAATATGGACAATAATCTGACCTTGTTTACTGCCGGTGACGGCTTGTAATAATTGATGTTTATCGCCTTTACTGACCAGGAAAATTTGCGACAAGCCCAGTTCAATCTGCGAGTTAAACGACAGCTCAACTTTTGCCGGGTTATTGGCATGAATGGGCGTGATCTTCAACGAATAATCGGTTATTACCGCATGAGCGAAGGCCCATTGTGTTTGGCACAACATTAAAAATAATAAACTTATTGAAATGATTTTTTTCATCACTATTCCCCCGATCAATTATTTTTTGCCTTTCAAGGCATGTCCCGCCAGATTCTTGCCCAAATCCCAGATGGAACCGGGAATTTGATGGGTATCGGCTATGGCTTTATCAAATGAATTGACTATAGTGTCGCGGTCTTTTTGCGTTAAGTTTAAAGGGGGCAGCAATTTGACCACGTTCATGCCGTGCCCTGCAACCTGCGTTAATATGTGGTGTTCTTTAAATAAAGGAATAGTGATCATTTGACAGAACAAACCTTTATTGGCTGCTTCCAGCATCGCCCAGGCCGCTTTTAGCTTTAAGCTCTTCGGTGATTGGAATTCAATCGCAATCATCATGCCTTTGCCGCGCGCTTCTTTCAGGAATTCATATTTGCCGGTCATTGCATTCAGGCTGTCGATAATGTCGGTGCCGACTTTCATGCTGTTTTCGACCAGTTTTTCCTCTTCCATAACGTGCAATGTGGCAAGACCTGCCGCCATCGCCATATTGTTTTTGGAGAAGGTGGAACCATGCACGACGGCTCTATCCATACGGTTATAAACCGTATCCATGATTTTCTGGGTCATCGCGACCCCGCCGACCGGAACAAAACCGCCGGACAGGGCTTTGGCCATACAAATCATGTCCGGTTTGACGTTCCAATGATCGATAGCCCAGAACTTGCCGGTGCGTCCCAAGCCGGTTTGGACTTCATCGGCGACAAACAAGGTGCCGTATTTTTTGCATAAGCGTTCGACTTCGGGCAAGTAGTTATCATCAGGTACATTAACGCCTTTACCTTGAATAGGCTCGACGATGAAAGCAGCAACGTCTTTGTTGCTTAAGGCTTGTTCCAGCGCTGCAAGATCATTGAAAGGCACAGCGCTGCAACCGGGCAGCAGAGGGCCGAAACCCTCGCGGAAAATGTTTTCGCCGTTTAACGACAGAGAACCCATGGTCAGACCATGATAGCCGTGTTCGCAGAAGACGATTTTTTCACGCTTGGTGGTGTAGCGGGCAAATTTAATTGCGGCTTCTACGGATTCGGTTCCGGAGTTGCAAAAGAACATTTTGTTCAGGTTGTCCGGTGTGGTTTTCAGGATTTCCTGCGCCAATAATCCGCTGAGTACTGACACATCCATTTGTACCAGATTGGGCAATTCCAGTGTTAAAGTCTCAGTTAAGGCGCTGATAACGGTCGGGTGGTTGCGGCCGATTGCAAATACGCCGAAACCGCTGAGCAAGTCCAGATATTCCGTACCTTCCTGGGCATAGAGATATTGTCCGATAGCCTTTTTATAGTGGCGGTCGTAGCCTATGGTCTTTAACACTCTGACCATTTGATTATTTAAATGTTGTTCGTGCAGATCAAATTTATCAGTACTGTGTTGAGAAAAAAGTTCGGCGATGCTGAATGACATTAGTTACCTCAAAAAATTAAATTCTTTTGCCGCTGAAAGCAGGCAGGACTATTAAAGAACACATCACTGTGAAAGTAAGGCCTATGGCCAATACTAAACCCATACTTGCCATGCCCTGATGAGCAGTGAAGGCAAGGCTTGAAAAACTGCACAAGGTCGTTATGGAGCTGAAAATAATGCCTCGGGTGGTGCTGCTTTGCAGCAAGTTTTCATCTTCACCCGAGCTGGAATGGTGTCGGTGCATGATAAGTATGCTACTGTCGATACCCATGCCCAACAGTAAAGGCAGGGCAATGATGTTGGCGAAATTGAAAGGGTTGTCCAGTAACACGTTAGTTGCACCGGTTAACAAAGCAGCCAATAATAATGGCATGATAACCAGTAAGGTTTTCCTTACATTTCTATACATCAACAATAATAACACCACAATGGCAATAAAAGCACCGCTAAAGGCGTTAATAAATGCCTTGACTATAGCGTCGCCCCCCGCCTGATTAATTATCGGCAGACCGGAAACTGTGTTATCAACGGTCTGTACCTGTGTAACAAATTCTTTTAAATTCTCAGGTCTATTTTGGTCCTTTTCAGGTGTGATCAGGACTCTATAGAGGCCGTTAGCGCTGACCCAGTGCGATTTTATCTCCGCCGGTAAATCGGCCAGTTCAAAGGGTATGGCTGTCAGGCTGGTGCGTAGGCGTTCTATGGTAAACGGTAGCAGGCCTAAAATGTTTTTTTCCAGCTGAATGTAACTTGCTGTCGGAGTCTGGGTGGTATCAGTTTGTTTCATGAACGCTTCGATGCGCTGTTGTAATTGCTGCAAGGTCTGTTGCGGCACATTAGGCGAATGTTCGACAATGGCTTTTTTCAATGCTTCATTGAACTTAATCAATGCTGTCTGCTGATTGACTGTATCGAGTATGTTGTCAAAGTTTTTTAGTTGACCGCCCAGCATCAGGTTTAAATCTTCAATGGTTGCCAGCTTTTCGTCCTGATTTTTAGCGATAAAACTTGCCAAGGTCAGGGAGTCGTGTACAGATGGCTGATGCTTTAGTTCGTTGGTGATTTTATCCGCTGCTTCAAGATCACTTGCCAACGCGGTCAGTGCAAACGGGGATTCGGTTTTGGACTTTAACAGCTCTTTAATGGTTATGACCGATTCGCTGTTTGGGTCTCTGAGGTTGATAGGATTGTAATCAAAAGTAAGATCGGTCAATACAAAACAGGCGCCGATGCCCAGTAGTATGGAGACGATTTTGATGCCGGTCGAAAAGCGGAAAGGAAAGGTGATTATAAAGGCCGGGGTTAACGGTGAGCGTATCGGCTTTACCTTATCGACAGGAAAAACGCAGAATAACGCCGGTAACACTGTCAGCGAAATAATCAGGCCGATGAAGATGCCGCCACCTGAAATAACGCCTAATTCGGATACGCCCGCATAATCTGTGGGTATGAATGCAAAAAAACCAATTGCTGTGGCCAGGGCGCATAAAAATAATGAAGATCCGACATCACGGATACTGATCAGGATGGCTTCGCTATTCGATAGGCCGTCCGCTTTGCCTTCGCGATAATGCAGGCAGATATGGATCGCGTAATCGACTCCCAGTCCGATATATAAACTGGCAAAAGCGATGGAAATGACATTTAAATGGCCCACGGTGATAGCGGCGAACCCTGCCGTCAATATCAATCCCATAACTAGAACGATATAGGTTGTAATCAGCAAACGTATTGAACGCAGGCCTATCCATTGTATTGCGAATACTAATACCAGTGACAACAAGCCCGAGAATGTGGCGCCTTTGGTAACGCTCTCAAGTTCTTCGTGTTCCAGCGCGGTTTCGCCGGTTATGCGAATACTGAGAGAAGGATTTTCCGCCATGATTGCATGACTGATTTCGCGTGCTGCCGAAAGTGCGACGTCAGCCGGCAGCATTTCATTAAAATGCATTTTAGGTTTGGCTATGACGATAGTCCGGTTAGATTCGGTTTGTGCGGCTGCATCCTTATAGTTGTCGCTGGACAATATGTTTTGCCAGGATAAATAGTGCGATTGGCCAAGCAACTGATTTTTCAGGATGTCGTCAATGGCGAGCAGTATCGGATTTAAATCCATAGGCAGGGCATGGTCATGCCGGTTTAGTGCCTGGCCGATAATGTCGAATAAGCCTTCAAGGTGATAATTCTGCGCCATGTGACCTATAAAAGGCTGGGCGTCAGTCAGTTTTTGGGCGAAATTATCCAGATCGTTTTGATCCAGATAGAGTAAGGCTTGCTGTCTGAAAAAGGCGTTATCTGTGGGTATGTAGGCGGAATCAAAGCGATCGTTTGCTTTAACTAACTGTTCGGCAAGCTTGCCGGCAGCTTGAGAAGATTCTTCCGGTGTTTCAGCCTCAACCACAAAAATAATGGTAGTGGCATCATCGGGAAACGCCTGGTTAAAATGCGCCTGGTTTTGCTGGAAAGGCAAGTCGGGTGACAGCATTTCAGCCGTGTTGGTGTTAATCTCCAGGTTTTTAATGGTGTAGTACAGAGTGGCGCCGCACAGCAATAGCGATAGCAATAGCAGTGTCCACGGGCAGCGCATGATTTGTCGCTCGCACCATCCGATAAGGGCGTTGAAAAAAGATGACATGCTGTTATACGGCTGGGCTAGCGGCTGCGGTCAAATGGTCGAGCTGTTTAGCGACCAATTTTAACGTGTTTTTTGCGTCCTTGAAATGCAGGCCCAGCTTGATCAGTCCGGGTAACTCAGCAGGATGCCGTGCAATAAATACTAACAACTTAGCTAAAACGATGTCGCCCTGCCCGTTAAGAGAGTGATTGATGGCTTTGGGCAAGTCCATGTTAACCGGGTCTGCAATGGCCCTGATGGCAATGAAAGACAGATCGTTTTGCCGGGCAACTTTGGCTATGGCGATACTCTCCATGTCCAATGCAATTGCGCCGGTTTGAGTATGCAGGTGCGTTTTGTCGTTGGCAGTAGCTACAATGGTAAGGCTTTCAGCCAAACTGCCGGTATGGATTTTTAGAAGTGGGGAGAGCAGGTTTTTGGTGAGCCTGAGCCAATCTTCGGTAATGCCGATTTGAGCGCCGTCGGCATCTATCAACGTATCGGCTAAGACCAGATCACCCGGTTTTAATGATTTACTGAGGGCGGCTGCGCAACCCCAGCTGATCAGCCGAGTAGCGCCTTGCGCAATTAATAACTCGGCTGCCGTGCGCGCATTGACGGCGCCTGCGCCGGAATAAGCGAGTACGATCGTATCGCTAATAAAAACGCAGCCCCCTTTATCAATTTTTTTTGAGGTCAGGGTGCTGAGTTCTTCCAGTAAAGCAACGACAATGCCAGTGATCAATTTATATCGCCAGGGATGGTGTGTATGTCACAAGCCAGTCCGGAACTGGCGTGACGATCGCCAGGAATGGTGTGCATGTCGCTAGTCCGGCAACCGGCTTGGCAATTAAGCTCGTTACGGTATCGAGCCAAGGCCCAAAGCGGAAAGAACTTATCGTAACCGTGGTACTTGAGGTAAAAAACTTTCGGAAAGCCGGGCGCGGTAAAGCATTCGTCATTCCATATGCCGTCAACTCTTTGATTGCGCAAGATGAAATCGATACCGGCTTTCACTTCATGGCTATGAGCTTCACCCGCCGCCATCAGCGCCAAAACAGCCCAAGCTGTTTGGAATGCGGTGCTGAAACCATATTGACCACTTTGGCTGACATCATGATAGCTGTAGTTGTCTTCACCCCAGCCGCCATCGCCGCGTTGTACGCTTTTTAACCATTTTGCGGCTTTGGTGTAGAGCGGGTCGGTTTTAGGCAGGTTGGTTTGCTCCAATCCAAGCAATACTGACCATGTGCCGTAAATGTAGTTAGTGCCCCAGCGGCCGAACCATGAACCGTCCTGTTCCTGTTCGCTACGGATATAGTCGATAGTGCGCTCCAACGCAGGTAAATACTCGGCATGATCCTGTGCCACTCTAGCCATCAGCATCGCGCAACGCGCGCTGACATCCGATGTGGGTGGGTCTAACAGCGCCCCGTGATCGGCAAATGGAATTTCATTCAGGTAATAGTTGGTGTTGTCGACGTCAAACGCACCGTAGCCGCCGTTTTTAGATTGCATGCCGACTATCCAACGGGTTGCCCGGTGTATCGACTCATCCAGGTGGGGCAAGTTCGATTCCGCCATCGCAAAAGCAACAATCGCCGTGTCGTCGACATCGGGATAATGCGGGTTTGCAAATTGAAATGCCCAGCCGCCGCCTGCTAAATCAGGCTTGGAAATTCGCCAGTCGCCGGGCTCGTCAGACAGCTGCTTGCTTTTCAACCAGTCGTAGGCGCGAGTCAGGCTTTTGCTGTTGCCGATCTTGTCGGCTTCCTGTAAAGCCAATGCAGCAAGTGCTGTATCCCAGACCGGAGACAAGCAAGGTTGGCAGTAGGCGTCATGCTCATTAATGACCAGCAATTTGTCTATCGCTTTACGTGCGGTGACGACATGATGATGATCGGCTGGCATGCCCAGCAGCAGCATGGCTTCATATGAATTGACCATTGCCGGAAAAATTCCGCCCAAGCCGTCTTCTCCGTTCAGTCGTTCAATAAACCAGTTTTTGGCTTTTTCAATCGCCAGTTCATGGGCTTTTTTCGGAATCAGCGGGCGTGTTACCCGGCCCAGTTTATCCAGACCTAGAAAGATTTTATTTAAAGCGGTTCTTTCAGGAAAATAATGCTTTTCTTTGTCGGGATGGGTGACGAAAAGCTCCAGGATATTAATGCGGTAAGGGTTTTTTGCCGTCGCTTTTAAGGTGCAAAGAATAAATAAAGGCACCATAACGGTTCTGGACCAGTACGATACTTTATCCAAATGGAACGGAAACCAGCTGGGAAACAGCATGATTTCGACAGGAATATACGGAACTCCGCGCCAGGGCAATTGCTCGAAGGTTGCCAATGCAATACGGGTAAACACATTGGCTTTAGCCGCGCCGCCTTGGCTGAGAATGTAATTTCTTAATCGAACCATATGTGGGGCGTCGATAGAATCTCCGGCCATTTTTAACGCGTAATAGACTTTAACGCTGCAACTGATGTCGCCCTCGCCGCCGGTATACAACGGGTAACTGCCATCTTTAGATTGACGGGATCTTAGGTAATTAGCGATTTTGGCCTGTAGCGATTCATCAATTTCACCCAGATAGTGCATCATCATGATGTACTCCGACGGGATCGTGCAGTCTGCTTCCAGTTCAAATACCCAATAGCCGTCTTTGTCTTGCAGGCTTAATAATTTGTCCTGCGCTTTGTTAATGGCTCGATTGAGATCAAACGCATAGTTGTTGACAGTATTCGATGAACTCGAAATAGTGCTGACATTTATCTCTGAATTGGCTTCGTTAAACATAAGTTACGTCCTTAAAAATTTACCTTGGCTTCTGAGGATGGTGTTGAATATGTCCAGTCGGGCGTTTTGAGATCACGACTTGTTAAGTTAAAAAGCAAGCTAAGCATGATGTTGCTGCGTCCGGTCAATCGGGTCGCAAGAATAGTTGCTTTAACGCTGTTACGAGTGATTTTGACTTGATCGGAATTGCTGAAATCCAGGTTTTGTTTGATTTTCTTTAAGGTCAAAATAGCCATTCCTAACGCCCAAAGACAGAAATTACGAATGCCGCTTTCATGCGAGGGAAGCAACTGCGTGTATTTCAATGCGTTATGTAGATGACCGTGAGCAATGCTGATCAAGTGTTCCAGGCCTAAGCGGAAGTTTTTATCGTGGGTTTCCGGCGTCAGGTTTTTAAGATCGAATCCTGTTTCGGTAAAAATATCCTGCGGTAACCAGCAAACGCCACGTTCGGCGTCATCCCATATATCTTTCAATATATTGGTCATTTGCAGTCCCTGGCCGAAAGATACCGACAGGCGAAGCAGTTCGTCTTTATGTTGGGCAATTTCCGGTGAGTAATGGCAAAAAAGCTTGGCCAGCATTTCCCCGACGCAACCTGCAACGTAATAACAGTATCTGTCCATGTCGGCAAGCGTTGCCAGGCCGCCATGCAGATCTTGGGCCTGAAATATTGGCATGCCTTCAGCCATGGTTTCCACGCAGCAAGCCAGTGCTTCGATTTGATCGGGATCAAACTTATGAGTGATTTGAATAACCCTCGGCAAGACATGAATCAAAGTGTGCTCAGCGGGAATGGTTTGCTCGGAAAGCAATGGCGCAAGATCTACGGCAAACGGCTCTGAATTGTTGCCGGTTTTTACGACATGAATAAACTCCGAGCAAAAATATTTTTTTTGCTGGGGAGATAGAGAAACTTCATCTTCTATAGTGTCGACAATACGGCATAGCAAATAAGCGTTTGCTACTGGGCTGTATAACTTTTCCGGTAACTGGGGAATAGTCAACGCAAATGTTCTGGAGACGCCTTCAAGTAATAGCGCCTGAAATTCATCATCAGATAAATTACTGAGTGATTTTGGGTTATCCAGGGATATTTGAGTTTCACTCATGGTATTTTTGATGTCGATTTGCACGGTTAATTTAAGTTGGTAAGTGGCAATAATAGACTGTTTGTTGGTATTTTGCAAAGCAATGTTGTTTTGTTGCAAATATGCTAATATGATAGCGGCTAGAAGCGCTTTATTGCCAGTAAAAATAAGCAGTTAGTCATGTTTGTGTGATATTTCCAACATAGACGGAAAGTTGCGATTTTTATAGGCTATTTACATACGCTGACTATAAAACTGGAGTCGCCAGATAAAAAATAGTATGCTAATCAGTAATAGATAAGCGCTTGTATTATATAATAGGCTTATGGATATTCCTTGATTCCTATCGTTAAAAATGAGTAGGCAGTTGTATTTTAGTGAATATTATTTTTTTGTTGTTTTATTGATACAGTTTTTCCATTCTATAGTGTATGTGGTTTTCAGGGCGTTCATCTTATCTGGGCGTCATTAAGTTTTTTAAGTTTTTTTGGAGGGTTTGCTTGTGGGAGTTCCTTTACGTCAGCAGTTGACTGTAGGTAGTTATTTGATTAAGCAGAAGTTGAAAGGGGTTAAAAAATATCCTTTGGTGCTGATGCTTGAGCCTTTGTTTCGTTGCAATTTAGCCTGTGCAGGCTGTGGTAAAATCGACTACTCCGATGACATTCTCGACAAGCGTCTTTCATTTGAAGAATGCATGCAGGCTGTAGACGAGTGCGATGCACCGATGGTGTCCATTCCAGGTGGAGAGCCGCTCATCCACAAAGAAATGCCTCAAATTGTTGAAGGCATCATTGCGCGGAAGAAATTTGTTTATCTGTGTACTAATGCACTTTTGTTGAAAAAGAGGATTGACGATTACAAGCCATCCCCTTATTTGACATTTTCAATTCATTTGGATGGCATGCAGGAAAGGCATGATACGTCCGTTTGCCAGGAAGGTGTTTTTGAACGGGCTGTTGAGGCCATAAAATTGGCATTGGAAAAAGGCTTTAGGGTCACCGTAAACTGCACCCTGTTTCAAGGTGAAAGCTCTCAAGAAGTTGCCGATTTCCTGGATTACGCGATGGAACTTGGCGTTGAAGGTATAACTATTGCTCCCGGCTTTAGTTATGAGCGTGCGCCTCAGCAGGATGTGTTTATTAAAGGTAGTGATGTTAAGGATTTGTTCCGGGGCATTTTTAAAATTGGCAAAAAGCGCAACTGGAAATTAAATCATTCGTCGCTATATCTTGATTTTCTGGCAGGTAACCAGAATTACGATTGTACGCCATGGGGCAATCCGACCCGTAACGTGTTCGGCTGGCAAAAACCCTGTTATTTGCTGGCTGACGAAGGTTATGTTTCAAGCTTTCAGGAGCTTTTGGATACGACTCCATGGGAAAAATACGGCAGCGTTAACAATCCTAAATGTGCAAGCTGCATGGCCCATTGCGGTTATGAAGCAACGGCTGTTGAAGATATGTTAAGTCATCCGTTGAAAGCATTGTTAACATCGATTAGGGGGCCAAAAACCGAGGGTGCCATGATACCTGTGGCTACGCCTGAGTATGCAAAAGAAAAGTTGTCATCAACCATTGCAGGAATTCCTGTAAGAGTAGAGATTACCGACTAGAATGCTCGCATATCCCGCCCTGCATTGCTTACCGCCTGCATTCGCTTAGAAATACACGCGGTGTTGTTGGGCGATGCAGGGCAATTTCGATGACTGCATGGATGCAGTTGCCTAGAATTTTATTTAAGATTGCAGCTATGGCGGTCCTGTAGTGTTAAAGAAACTTATGAATACGTATTAGTTCTTACGAGGTTTTTTGATTATGGTTTTAAAAAATATGAAGTTAGCTGTCGTTTTTATGTTCCTTTTGTTCGGGACGGCGAACGCCTTTGCGGCAGATGAAGGGGCGGCAACTGCAAAACAGGTCGTAGAAAAATTTCAAGCCGACCTTATTGCTGTAATGAAGGATGGTAAGAAATTAGGCTATGCAGGAAGATATGAAAAACTAAAGGATCCTGTTTCCAATAGTCACGAGCTGACAAAAATCGCCCGCATTGTTGTCGGTAAAGAGTGGGAAAAGTTATCCGAAGAGCAACAACAAAAACTGGTTGATGTATTCAGCCGATTGAGTATTGCTTCTTACGCGCATAACTTTAAAGATTATTCGGGAGAATCATTTGTATTTGATTCAGAAGAGGAAACAACAAGAGGCGGCGTTGTGGTGCATTCTCATTTTGTTGTTCCGGGCGATAAGCCCGTTAAGTTCGATTACATGCTAAAGGAAAAGGGTACGAGCTGGCGCATTATTAATATCATTGCCAATGGCGTAAGTGATTTGGCCTTGAAAAGATCGGAATATACAACTATTTTACAGCGTGAAGGCTTTGACGCCTTAATAACAAAGATCAATGAAAAAATTGACAATTATTCAAAACAATAGGTTTTAGGCCAATGAACAGACCACAAAACGGCAATCGTAGCGTTAAAATGCAACATACATTTTCAGGGATATTAATCGGCGTTGCGATCACTTTGGGCGGTTGTGCGACAACGAGCGGTGTTGAACAGCAAACTGTAGCGAACAAAGCTGATCCTTATGAGAACTTTAACAGGAAAATGTTTGTTTTTAACGATCACGTTGATAATTATGTCGCCGAACCTATTTCAAATGCCTATAAATGGATAACTCCGCAGTTCATGCAAACCGGAGTTTTTAACTTCTTTAATAACCTGAAAAATGTCAATGTGGTCATCAACGATGTTTTGCAGGCTAAGTTTTCACAAAGCGCTGAAGATACCGGACGATTTGCGATCAATTCCACCGTAGGATTGGGCGGACTGTTCGATGTAGCCAAACATGTAGGTCTGGAACAAAATGAGGAGGATTTCGACCAAACCCTTGCGGTATGGGGTGTGCCTCAAGGCTCTTATCTGGTGCTGCCTATTCTGGGGCCGTCGACTGCGCGCGGTATTCCTGGGGCGGTATTTGATACAGCGGCAAATCCCGCCAGTTACATAGGTATGCCTGTACAGCTGGTGTCCATGCTGAATGCGAGAGCCAGCGCGGAAGGTGCGTTGAAGTTTATTGATGAAGCCGCGTTGGATCCTTATGTGTTTACACGCGAATCTTTTTTGCAATGGCGTACAAACTTGGCTACGGATGGAAAGTCGGAAGCGTCTGATGTTGACGGTTTTGATGATGAACCGCTTGACGGCAATAAAGGCACCGCTTCCGGACAAAGTTCGCCTGGCAATGCCGATGCAAGCAACAAAGCCGGTTTTGCTCTGCGCCTAGACGCAGAGACTAAAGAGTTTGAACAAGCGTCGCATTCATTCAGCAGTGTCGCTCAATCATTTGATGACACCGCCAAATCGTTTGAAGATGCTGGTGCTAAACTGGATAAATTGAAAAAGTCAAAAAAATACGCAAGATAGTATTTTTAATCCGAGCTACAAGGATGTGGCTTTAATAATGCAGTAAAGAATGGACTTCATAATTCCCCAGCTTTTCCCTTCCTTCCAGAAAATCCAACTCGACGACAAATGCGCAGGCCTCCACTTTTGCGCCCAGTTGTTCAATTAATTCACAGCTCGCTTTTGCAGTTCCGCCGGTTGCCAGTAGGTCGTCAATTAATAAAACCCTATCATTCGCCTCAAAGGCGTCGATATGCGCTTCCAGGGTAGCCGAGCCATATTCAAGGTCATACGATACGCTTTGCACATCATAAGGCAGTTTGCCCGGCTTTCTGAGCGGGATAAATGGAAGCCCTAGTTCCCATGCAACCAAAGAGCCAAAGATAAAGCCGCGCGCCTCCATACCGGCAACTGCGGTAATATTTCGCCCTAAAAAAGGCTGCAATAATTGATGAACGGCAAGTCTCAAAGTAGCGGGATCTTTTACCAGTGGCGTAATATCTTTGAAGATAATGCCGGGTTTCGGAAAGTCGGGAATGTCACGGATTTTGTCTCTTAATCTATTCATTTTTATATTATTTTTAAGGTGTAAGAATTTCAGGCTAGGTAAAACGCTTGGTCGATTTTGCTTTTTTATTTTAGCACTAAAAACATAGCGGAATAATTGAAGCACTGTTTTAGTTTCGCTCTTAGTAAAGCCGAATAATCCGTCGCAGTTGTGAGCGCTTCGATTAAACCTTTGCCAAAAAGTTGAGTACAATACCCTACACGCTTGCAAAGGCAGCTTTTCGAGTTCCCGGCTTTCATCTTGATTATTAGAATTTCCCTGTTGTTGATTTTGGCCTCATTACCGGTGTTTTTATTGGTAGAGCTGTTATTGTGGTTAGCTATACCCGGTTTGCCGTGGGCATTGACTATGCTGGGATCGGCAATGCTGTTAAGCGCGTTTGCTGTGCTGATAATCGCCGGATTATTGGGTTTTTTTAAAATAATCGTCCGCTCTGTTTGGGATTATTTTTCATCTAAACAGCGGGTACAGCGGCGGTTGTGGTTTGTTCAGGCCCGACGGGATCAGGTCAAGCGGTTGCTTTATTTTAAGACAATGCAAGTAAAGTATTTTAATGAACTGAACAGAAAACGCCTGTTAAAGCTTAATAATCGCAAGCACATTCAGTCGCTGTCCAGGGCTATCGAAAAAGACCTGCTGTCGATTAAAACAAAGCTACCGGGAACAACTTATCGGCAACTGCAACAAGATAATGCCCGTTACCGAAACCGGCATGATATTGAGGCGTTGTTAAAATTGCAGCAAAAAATTTCCACCATTGATTAGCGCACGACTATGTTAAAAAGCTGGGTTTTTAATATTATTAGCCTGTTCCATTCGGTCAAGGATGAAAACCTGAAGTGGCAGCAGGCTAATCAGGACAGTCAGGCAAAGCTCAAGCATGCCCGTGTCCTTGCCGAGAAAGCCCTGGAAGCCGAATTAAAAAAGAAAAGCGTACAGCTGGAGCACGACATCAGCTTGCTGAAGACTAAACACGACGCCGAGCTGTCGATGTTCAAGACCAAGTGCAAGCAGGATGTTAAAGACTATAAACAGTATCTGGCGGCGCTGGACCAACTTAAATCTTCAATTCAGGCCAGTTATACCCATCTGCCCGAGGCGGTCGCTTTCACTATTCATCATCATGCGAAATATTTGCTAAATCAGATGTGGGAAGCGGAAGATTTCGAGCAGAAAATGCAGCACGAGATGCAGTTAATCCGGTTTATGACGACCGTACATGAAGATGCACGCTTGCATTTGGAAGGTGTAACTACGGACAATCTGCCGGAAAGAACGCTGAGTTTGATACAGCAGCAATGAAAATCCACTGTAGGAGTCGCTCCTACAGTGGGGGGTAGCTCTTTAACCCAACTTAGCCTTCAAAAAATCAATCACATCCGCAAACGGAATTTCCTCGTTTGCCTCAGCCGTTCTGGCTTTGTATTCAACCGTGCCGGAATCCAGGCCTCGGTCGCCTACCACGATGCAGTGCGGGATGCCGATCAGTTCCATGTCGGAAAACATAAACCCGGCACGGACTTTCCTATCATCGAATAATACATCGATTCCGGCCGCCAGCAAGTCCTGGTACAACTGCTCGGAAGCTACTTTCAGGCGCTCGGATTTGTGCATGTTCATCGGGCATAGCGCTACCTGGAAAGGCGCAAGATTAGCCGGCCAGATGATGCCTTTATCGTCATGGTTCTGTTCGATCGCGGCGGCAACCACACGGGAAATGCCGATACCGTAACAGCCCATGGTCATGATCTGGTTTTTACCGCCTTCGTTGATGACACCGGCTTTCATGGACTCGCTGTATTTGGTGCCCAGCTGGAAAATATGGCCGACTTCAATGCCGCGAGCCAGCGTGATTTGGCCTTTGCCGTCCGGACTGGGATCGCCTTCAACCACCATGCGCAGGTCCGCAATGTGATCAGGAACAGGCAAATCGCGTTCCCAGTTGACGCCTTTATAATGCTTGCCGTCTTGATTCGCACCGCAAACGAAGTCGGACATTAAGGTTACGCTACGATCGGCAATGACCTTGATCTTTAAGTCTATCGGGCCGATAGAGCCGGGTTTGCAATTGCAGGCGCTGAGGACTTGCTCATCGCTGGCGAATTCAAGCGGCGAGGCGATACCGTCAATCTTGATGGCTTTGATCTCGTTAAGGTTATGATCGCCTCTTAACAACAGCGCAACCAGCGTGTCTTCTTCACCTTTAACGATCAATGTTTTCAGGCATTGCGTGGCGGGAATATTTAAAAAACCGCACACTTCCTCAATGCTGTGCTGGTTAGGCGTATCAATCAACGTCAATGTTTCGGTAGCCGGACCGCGAGAGCCTGTAGGCATCACTGCTTCGGCCTTTTCAACATTGGCCGCATATTCGCTGTCGGTTGAGAACGCAATCGCATCTTCGCCGGAATCGGCTAGTACATGAAACTCATGCGATACCGCGCCGCCGATTGAGCCGGAATCGGCAACTACCGCACGAAACTTCAAGCCCAAATGATTAAAAATATTGGTATAAGCCTGATGCATCGCATCATAAGTAACTTGCAACGATTCCTGGTCCAAATGAAAGGAGTAGGCGTCTTTCATAATAAATTCGCGCGAACGCATCACGCCGAAACGTGGACGGATTTCGTCACGGAATTTGGATTGGATTTGATAATAAGTGATAGGCAGCTGCTTGTAGCTTTTGATCTCGTTACGCGCCAGATCGGTAATGATTTCTTCGTGCGTGGGGCCCAGGCAAAAATCGCGGTCGTGGCGATCTTTTAACCGTGCCAGTTCCGGACCGTATTGCTCCCAACGACCGGTTTCCTGCCACAACTCGGCAGGTTGCAGGCCGGGCATTAACACTTCCAGCGCGCCGGTCTTTTCCATTTCCGCGCGGGTGATTTTTTCGACTTTGCGCATAACTCGCAGCCCCAACGGCAACCAAGTATAAAGACCGGCGGCGAGTTTGCGGATCAGGCCTGCGCGGATCATTAGTTGATGGCTGGCTATTTCGGCATCAGCCGGTGTTTCTTTAACGGTATTGAGCGGGAATTGAGTAGTACGCATTATGTTTTAAGGTGATGAGCGATAAAAAACCGCTATTTTACAGATTTAATGCCGGTTTAGTCATCCTGTTGTCGTAATCAATTCAGATTACCGGAATTTATCCGGGTATCAGGCTTCGATCTTGCGAATACTTAATGATTTAATCCTGATGTTATTGGAGGTTAACGATAACAGCACGGGTGGCAATGCATTCAGCCAATAGGTATTTTTGCATATTGTACAAGCCATTTGTTTGCTCTAATTTGAATCATCTTTTGTCCATACCTGTGCTTGATCCCGAAGAGTAGTTATTAATGGAACAAATATTGACGCTCAATTCGACAATATAGTTTTTCTTCATCGCAACCTATTTTCGATAGGCTACACAGCAAATAAACAGTAATTTCCCTCTGGCAGAAAGCAGTACTAACGGAAAAACGATGTCCGAATTTAAAGAAAATTTAAAGAAGGCTGAGCGCTTCCTGAAGGTCGCTCAAATGCATGAAGAACATTGCAATTACAATAATTTATACGATTTTCTGAGTATCGACAGAATAGCAACTAAAGAGAAGATCAAAGCAAGCATCGAAGAGAAGTATAAGTGCTATCTATCCGAGCAAAACGTCAATGATTGCGGGGCATTAACAAAAGCATTTATTTCATCACAAGCTGCTATCGAATATATCTTATGTAAATGCCGGGCTGAATATGACAATCATTTGATTGACCTTAAAGTAAAAGCGCTACGAAAACATTTTATATCCCTGACAGGTACCGATCGCGAACTCGACGCTAAAAATAAAAAGGCCGTCATTAAAGAAGGCATAGAAGCCGGTTTGTCTGAAACGACCATTATCAAAATAATCGGCCGGTGGATGAAAAAAGATGGCATCAAACGAATTGAAGTACTTTCATCATCCGAGTCTCCAGCCGGTCATGCGCATGAAGACCTTCTTGATAAAACACATTATGAAATATTCGAAATTCCCAATAACGCGGATTACCCTGAGATAAAGCAAATCTACGATGAGGAAGATAAAAAATACATAAAGGCAGGAGATAAGGCAAGGTGGAACCGGGTTTCAGAAGGCTCGGAAATCCTGAAGAATAAGGATAACAGGGATACTTACGATAATAAGATAAAAGAGTCAGGACCAGCGCTTGAAGACGAAGTGCCGGTTCTGAAAGTCATCTGTAAGATGGATAACTATTATGTATATAAAGATGTAAAAAAAGGTACGCCATTTACTGAGACAATCTTAATTAAGAATGACGAAAAAGGCCAATTGAAAGGGAAAATAAGTTCGGATGCTGAATGGTTGGTGCCTGAGACCGATGTGATCGCACCTGACCATGAACAAACTCTTGAGATCTATATTCTTACCGCTAATATGCCTGCAAACACCTATGACGCTAAGGGCACAGTCACCATTAATACCAATGGAGGCCCTCCCTATTCGATATCTTTCAGGGTTATTTTGCAAGATCTTGAAATTGCCGTTAATAAGTTCAGAAAGACTTGTGTTCCTGTTGCTATCGCTTGCGCCGGTTTTATAGGCTCCTTTAGCGATTCCCCATTTTTATTCTTTCCGCTGGCTGCCATTTTTGCAGGAATAATCTCTTATTCCGCCGCTGAGTTTATAGTGACGGCAACGCTGAAAAATGGCCTAAATATACTTAAGTTCCCCTCTATCGTCATGCAATGTGCGGCAGGAAGCGTTGCCGTCCTGACACTCCTGTCTCACTCTAGCGGTAGTTCGATTATTAAGAGGGAAGATGGGCAAGAAAAGCCCGGTATAGCGGTTAGTTCGGAAAAACAGCAACCGTTACCAACACTGTCGGAAGCCGGAAAAATGCCGGTTATTCTGTATCAGGCGGATCATAATCAGCAATTCAGTCTGATAGATGAGATTCTCACTAAAGAAACCGTTGCATTACCTGACGGCTTGATAAGCATGGAGCCAAAAACAGTGGATTTTGCTGATTTTTGGCAGCCTTGCGAAGGAAGCGCCTGCCCGCTTACAGCCGCTGTTGAAGCGAATACCAATGCGCAAAATACCCTACATCAGTCTCCATTAGTCGAGGTTGAGATGAGCCGGAGTATCGGCGCTGAAACCAATCGGACTATGCGCAGAAATACCCATATTGCTTCAAGCATGGTTAACAGGAAAAAGTGGAAGCCTAAAATAAGCAGTTTTGCGCCGCCTTCTCGAGATGATCTATAAATCAGGAAGAACTCATGTTATTAAACAGTAATCCTTTTTATATATTTTTAATTGTTGCAATAGCGACATCCGGTTGCGCTTATAACTTTCCTGTTGTGGTTGATCCGGTTAAAGATATGCATCAATCCCAGCTTGTCAGGAAAAAGATGCCTATAAAGGTTGGTATGTACTTGAGTGAAGATCTTAAACAATACATCTACAAACAGCAAAAAATGGGTACGACTTTCCAGATGAGAGTGGGGGAATATTTGCTGCCAATCGCCATGACAATGGGCTCGACGATGTTTGATGATGTTATAGTGGTGAATTCTCTCCCTCCTTATAGTGATAGTTACAGGCCGGATGTCGAAGCCGTTATTAGACCGGAAATTCTTTTTTATTACGGCGATGCTGTTGGGGCGTTTTCAGGGTATATCAAAGCAAAAACCAAATTGCGTATTACAGCTTATGATTTAGGTGGAAATGTTTTATGGCAGGATGAAGCAATAGGGGAAAGTAAAAGTAAAAACATGGATTTTGTCAGTAGTTTTCTTGGGGACATGGAAGAGGTTGGTAAAACAGGGTATCAGGCCGCTTTTTCCGCGGCGACCCAGATAATAAATGATTTTTATGCAAAGCCTCCGCAGGCGCTTTTTGCTCTTGTTGAAATTAAGAAGGCGGAAAATTTAAGAAATTGGGGAGCGTTAGCCGATTTTGAACTTTTTAAAGAGCTTTATGAAAAAGGGCAGTTTCAATACGATAAAAAAAACTATTACCAGTCGTTATATTTATTCGCAAAGGCATCAAGCATAGCCCCTGATGAACCGGCAGCATTATTTTATACCGGAGCCAGTTACACTCACACCGGTGATAAGCGGGGAGCTTTAAATAAATTCACCGATATCATTAAAAAGAAAGCTTCAGGTCAAGAAGCCAGCGATTCAAAGAAATGGATTCGAAGGCTGGACGACCCTTTAAAGGTGGGAATTATCGACGGTAATAAAGTTAATAAGCCTGTATTGAATAATGGCGTAATTCAAGACGCCTTAATAAATAGCGGCATGTATAACGTTATGGATACCTCCAAGTTAGTGCCTTCAAACAACCCTGTTACACAGGCGGATTTTCCTCAATTCCTTGATAAATGTTATAAAAAAGGCATCAAGGTCGTTATTTTGCCTGATATCGACAGTTCTTCTAAACAAGCCCAGTCGGACCACTATGACGGTGAAGATGTTGCGACAGAGCATACGGTTAAAATTTCGGCAAAAGTATATTCAACAAAGAAAAAACATCTAAAAACTGAGGTTCAAATAAACGAAAAATCGAGCACTATGAACGCACAAACAGAGGAAGAAGGGATGAAAACAAAACAACAGCTATTGCAAAGTGGTGCTAAGAAGCTGGTCTTACAGCTATTAAAGAACGATATTTTTTAATAAATAGGACTTACGCAAGAACCATTTCAAGCGATGGTTTTCTCAGTTGTTGAACGAGGTAGTCGTCCAGCAAGCCCTGCTTAAGTTGGTAGACGGTCTGTCCGGTCTGAGTTGCCAAGTGCTTTAGCCGG